>OIHW01000042.1_pt1 | contig 59741 bp, 38 predicted proteins | sample 1582531 | NCBI WGS metagenome assembly OIHW01 (sample SAMN02675048, study PRJEB24791) | human gut metagenome, SKBSTL034 | isolation source: stool | host: Homo sapiens | place: USA
GGGTCGCGGCATGCCGCGACCGTACAACACCTGCTCCTCATAGCAATAGTAACTTCCGCCGCGCGTTCTATAATGGCAAATCAATGGGTCGCGGCATGCCGCGACCGTACAACACCTGCTCCTCATAGCAACAGTAACTTTCGCCGAGCGTTCTATAATGGCAAATTAATGGGTCGCGGCATGCCGCGACCGTACAACACCTGCTCCTCATAGCAATAGTAACTTTCTTCGCGCGTTCTATAATGGCAGATCAATGGATCGCGGCATGCCGCGACAAAAACTCTGAGAAAGGAGAAACGAATACCTATCCCTGTTCACCTTCCCCCTCATTTATCGTCGAAAATGGTAAAATAGCGCAGTCTAACAGAAGAAGAATCTGTAAAATAACGCAGTTTGAAAGAAGAAAACTGGTAAAATAGCGCAGTTTAAGAGAGTACTTTTAGTCAAATAAGGCAATTTGATTTAGACGAATCAGTATATTTGCATTCACTATCAATAAATTCGAACAAAGAATTCATATCGAAAGAAGAACAACCCTCAGTGGTTGCTATATTCTCCCCCTTTCAATTCCATCTCCCTTCAAAAATGTGCTTATGATTGATATACGTACCTTGGAAAACATCCTTTCTGACCAAGCAGAAGAAATTGCAAGCAAACAACAACTTACTTTTTGCCAACGAAAAGAGGAAGAACTCGTTGACCTCGATAGTCCACAAGCACAAGTAATCATTGGCGTGCGTCGAAGCGGAAAATCTACACTCTGCTACAATGTGTTGCAACGAGCAGGAGTGAAATATGCTTACGTCAACTTCGATGACGAGCGACTAGCCACACTTTCAGTAGAGGAACTAAACAATGTATTGGAAGCACTCTACAAAATCTATGGGAAATTCAACTACCTATTTATTGACGAAATACAAAACATACCTGGCTGGTACCTCTTTGTCAACCGATTACTCCGACAAAACCTCCACATCCTTATTACGGGATCTAATGCAAAGTTACTCAGCGGCGAATTGGCTACCCATCTCACGGGACGACACCATGCCATCACACTTTATCCCTTCTCTTTTTCAGAATATTGTGAGCTGAAGCAAATCGACAAGCAAGGCAGATCTACACAGGCTATTGCCTTACGACGAGCGGCTTTTGATGACTATATACGCCAAGGCGGTTTCCCCGAACTACAATTTTTACGCTACGATCGCGACTACGTAGACACGTTGGTAGACAATATACTCAAACGAGACATTGAGCAACGCTTCCGAATTACTCATCAAGCCAGTTTTGAGCACCTTGCCCAACACTTAATGAACGTTGCACCCGCTATCATCACTGCTAAATCACTGGCTGATACCTTTGCCATCGGTTCAGAACATACAGTCAAGAACTACATCAGCTATCTGATGCAAGCCTACCTGTTGATTGAACTGACCAAGTATTCTCCGAAAAGCAGACTACGCGTAACAGGTAAGAAAGTTTACCCCATTGACGTAGCACTGATGAACAAACGTAGGGATGCACTGGTAGGTGACAATTGGGGATGGCGACTAGAGTCTGTGGTGTTTATCGAGTTACTTCGACGAAGCAGACACAACGGGTGGAACCTTTTCTATTACAACGAACGAGCCGGAGAATGTGACTTCCTTGTGTGTTGCGGCAATGAAGTATTGCAAGCCATCCAGGTTTCTTACGACATCCAGCAACCGCGAACCCGTAAACGGGAGTTGGCAGGGCTTCAAATTGTAGCCCGCAAATTACGCTGCACCAATTTGCTCCTGCTGACTGACCATCACTACGAAGACGTTACCACCGAGGAAGGTAACATTGCCATACGTCCCGTCTACGACAAACCCCATGCGCCCCGCCTGAAGTATACTTCGGGCGGGGCGCAAGTGTTATCAAGTCAAGAAAACAAGACTACTGTGCGGGAGCAGCCTGCTGTTGTTCAGGAGCCTCATCAATGAGATCCATGAACTGATCAAGTTTCGGAGTAATAATAATCTGTGTACGGCGGTTACGCTGCTTTCCCTTCGGCGTAGCATTGCTTGCAACGGGATTGTACTCACCACGGCCAGCTGCAGTCAAACGCTTCGGGTCAACACCATATTGATTTTGGAGTGCCTGAACCACTGAAGAAGCACGGAGCGTAGAAAGGTCCCAGTTATTACGGATGTTCTTCTGTGAGATAGGCACATTGTCCGTATTACCTTCGACCAGCACGTCGTAATCCTTATAATCGGCAATAATTTTAGCAATCTTCTCGAGTGTTTCGCCTGCGCGGTCACCAATCTCGTAGCTGCCGCTCTTGTAGAGCATGTTATCAGCCAATGAGATGTATACGACGCCCTTCAACACCTGTACGTCCACGTCGTTCATTTCCTCGCGCGTCAGCGAACGGGTCAATTTGTTCGTCAGGGCCTGGTTCAACGAGTCACTCTTTGACTTAGCGTCAACGAGTTGCTTAATGAACTTGTTCGAAGCGTTGATTTCGTCCACCAACTTCGAGATGTTCACGTTACCAGCCTGTACATTGTCCTGGTAGGAGGATTGCAGTTTGCTATAAGACTCGCGCATCTCTTGGTTACGACGCTGTTCGTCAGCCAAACGGTCGGCGAGGCTCTTAGAGTTAGCGTTGCACTCTGCCAAGCTAAGGCGATTCTCGTTAAACTTCGTCTGCAAGTCGGCATGTTCCGTCTTCAGGTTGTCATAATTGGCCTGAAGTTCTGCCACCTTTTTCTTGCTCACGCAACTTCCCATCAGCACGGTGAGAGCGAGAGGAAGAACTAAACTGATACGTTTCATAATACGATAAGATATGAATAGGTTGTGTTGATTTTTGCGGCGCAAGTTAGGCATATCGTGTCTTCTTGCCAAAAATCCCCCTGCTCTTTTAGACATCTGTAAAGAGAAAAAGCTGAAAAAGGAAGGTCGGGATTACAAGAAACAGTCAACGGGGACAGATAGCCTTCTGTCGCCCCGCTATCGTGGGTATGACAAACAGCTACCTGTCCCCGTTCATTTTCAACCGATGGCAACGGGCTTCATGCAGCCTCGTGCTCACCAGTCAATCAAACTAAATGCTCACCTTCACCCCTGCGAAGAACGTGCGAGGCATACCCGGGCCGTACATGTAGCCAGAGTCACGCGTTGCACCGCGATCGAAATCTTTCTGGTAAGAGTTGAAGATGTTCTGAACGCCTGCATTGAACTGCAAGCAGACATTGCGCACGTCGAGATCGTAAGCAATCTTCGCTCCCAACTCAAAGAAGGACGGCGTATGTACCAAGCGGTCGGCTGAACCGTCTATTTCAGAGAACAAGTGGGGCACGTACATCTTGCCCGTGAAGTTTCCGTTGAGCGCAAGGCTCAGCGGCTTGATGGGAGTGTAGGTTGCACTGAAATAACCGTAGGCACTCGGTGTACGAAGGATTCGCTTGCTCATCCGTTCCGACTCCGTGAGGTTTTCCTCGTCTGCACTCCACTCCATGGGCTCGTCGTAGCGACTGCTTTGCAAGGTGAAGCCCGCCTGAAGCTGCGCTTTGTCGCGGTATGCCAGTCGGAACTCCAACGTACCCCCGTAAACCTTCGCACCCGGTCCGTTCACACGCGTCTGAATCAAGTAACCGCTGCCGGCAGGGTCGAGTTTGGGCGACGTCAGTACGAAGGGGTCGGTCAGGCTGGTAAAGAAACCTTCGAGAAGGACGTTAGCCTGGAAGCCACCGAAGCTCTTATACCAGTCAATCGAAGCATTGACGCTGCGCGAGTGTTCCTCCTTCAGATTCTTGTCACGCGCAATCGAAATGAGCTGTCCGCCCACGTGATTAATGTGTAAATCTTCGTCGAAGGCCTGAGGGGTACGGAAACCCTCGGCATAACTCAAGCGCAAGTTGATATCGTCCGTCGGATTATAGCGAATGTTGGCACGCGGGCTGAAGATGGCCTTGTTCATAATGCTATTCTTGTCCATGCGCGCACCGATGAGGAAGCTCCACTGCTTGTTCTTCCACTCATTTTGCAGGTAGGCAGAGTAGATATTGATGGTTTGGTTGAGCGGATCGGGGGTGTACTTGTCAATAAGCTGTTGCAGCTCGTCGCCAGTAGCGTCGGGATTCTCTTCCAAGGCCGCATCGCGGTATTTTTCCAAGTCCGTAGCGCGGTCCTTGAGGTCATCGTGGTTAAATTCGACACCTGCCGTGAGATCAGAAGGCATAAAGAGGAACTTATCAAACTTATAGATGTATTGTCCTCCCGCTACCGCCGTGAGGTTCTTCGTTCGTCCGTATGCGCTGTAATAACTTTCGCGATGAATGTGCTGTGCCGAAGCGTAGAGATTGAAAAAGTGCTTTTGGTTAGGTGAGTTAGTCAAGAACTTGATGCCCCCCGTGTTGATTGAGTGTCTTGTTTGTTCTACAAGGCCGTCTGCGCCCAAACCGTTAAGCTCTGCATTCTCTGCGATGTGAGGCGGCAGGTCGAGCGAGTTTCCGCCCCGGCGAAATTCTTCGATGTGGTGATATTCCAAGCCTATTTTCGAGTACGTACCCAACTTATAGTAAGCATTCATACCCACCATTTGGTTCTTCATCTTCGAAAGTTCGGTAAAGCCGTCTCCGTTGGCGTCCCAAGCCGAGCGATGTCGGTTTTGGCCGTAAATGTAAGCGCCCGCACGGTTATCCGAAGAGACTAACGAGAGGTTCATCGTCGTGTTATTGTCGTACGCTCCCGAACCGTCGATGTTGGTCAGCGTGTGGGCAAACGATCCGCTGTTTGCACGCGGTTCTTTCGTGATGATATTGATTGTTCCGGCAATGGCAGACGATCCGAACAGGGCGGAACCGCCTCCTCGTACCACTTCTACACGGTCTATCATGTTTGCAGGAATCTGTTCGAGTCCATAAACACCTGCCAGCGAAGAAAAGATAGGACGTGAGTCGATGAGAATTTGGGTATACTTACCTTCCAAACCATTTATACGCACTTGTGTAAAGCCGCAATTCTGACAATTGTTTTCCACGCGCACGCCGGGCTGAAAGACAAGCCCCTGAGAGAGATTCTGCGAGCAAGTGTTCTCAAAGAGCTTCGAATCGATTACCTTCACGAGCGTGGGAGCCATTCGTCGCTTCGTCTCACTGCGGTTGGCCGACACGACCACGCCATCGAGCTGGTTCGCATCTTCCTCAATCTCAAAGTTTTCCTCCAGTGTCACGCCCTTCTTAAGCACAACTTCGCGGCGTTGCGATTCGTAGCCCAACATGCTTACTTCGAGCGTAAAACTACCTTCCGGCAGGTTTTTGAGAAAATAATGTCCGGTTTTATCGGTCACCGTACTCAGTACAGTACCTTTCAGAGCCACCGTTACAAAGGGCATGTGTTCGCCCGTATGCTTGTCAACGACATGACCTATGATGTTAGCATCTGACTTATCGAGTTCGTCTGCCGCATCTGTGGGCAGCGCATAAGTTGCCAGCGATGTGAGCCAAAAGAGCAAGCTCGCCATCGCGTAAAGAGTATATTTCATTGGGATAAAGTGTTGTCAGTAGGGATGCACTCCGTGTGCATCGTGAGAGAATAAAGGGGGTAGCTGATTACATCAACCGATGTAGCCAGCCTCTCCGTGTTGTTTGGTCATCAAGACCTATGTAGTGTTTAGGGGGAATACACCGTAAGGTGTACATGCTACTGACAAGGCGGAGCACGTGCCGCCAAATGGCGCAGCCAGGTCTTCACGACCGCCACGTCCATCGCTTGATAGTGGCACACATACCAGTGGAATACGGGGAGCGGCAACAGTTGCTCCAACACCGTCAATTCGGGCAGCAAATAATGGGAGAGAAACAGAATCGTTTCAAACTGCTTAGGGGTATGTGTGTGGTGTTTTTGTTTGTAAGGGTGGGCATGCACAATGACTCCCTGCTCCACCCGGTGCACGTGCGAAAGCCACGTTTGCCCACCGACATACGTGATGAATATCAGTGGGAGCAACAGGCGTATAAAGGTCTGAAAATGCTTAGTCATGTGTTGTGTCCTGTCCTACAGGATATTGTTTTCTCGTAAGACAGTGCAAAAATACGCATTCTCCACTCGGTGACCAATACCTATAAATGGGGAAGGATCTTTGATAAAGCGGAAAGTGCTGCAAAGGCGTCAATATCTGAATCTCCAGGTTACGAAACGGCTAAAAAACGAACAAAAAGCGCACGCGCAACCTTCGCTCACAGGACAGGCTGTCAAGGCGGGTTCTATTCGTTACAAGTGGATCAGTGGAAGGTAGAAGAGTGTAGGTTGAAAGTCGTTGACTTGATGAAGAAACTTTAAACTCCTAAACTTCGAAACTGTGATGGATAGCACCTCCCCTCAATGAAAAGCCGAATGGCCTCCCATTGCCTTCCCCTCTCCTTATTTTTCACCCAAGCACCAGGAGGACGCGTTACCAAGGGCTTAAAAACGGACTGAATCGGTTCTGCTACAGCATGGAAGGCTTATTTCCGCTGGAAATAGGGATTGTATTCAGAATAGAAGGTAAATTCCCTATGGAAACAGGTATTCTATTCTGAATAGAAATAGATTTTCGACAAGGGAATCGAGTTCTATTCCAAATATCACTTTATTTTCCATAGGGAAACGCACTTATATTCTGAATACAACAGCTATCCCCATCGGAAAATAAAGTTTCATTTTAAAACAGACACTGAAAAACGAGCTTGGAAAGCCTTTGAAACAGATACAGGGAAAGGTGAACGGGGACAGATAGCCATTCCCCTTCTCTCTGAACAATAAAAAGGGGAACGGGGACTGTCCCCGTTCCCTACAAAGGGACGCAAAAGGAAAAGGAAAGTACCCGAAGGAGGGACAAAAGGCGGTGAACGGGGACAGGGGCCGTTCACCTCTTTTTCAATCGTTTGAGGAAGAAGGGTCACCTGTCCCCGTTCACCGTCGACCACTTGAGGGAGCAACGAATCCTTGTCCCCGCTCACTTGCAAGCGTTCGAAAAACGAAAAAACGTCTGCTTAGGCCTGCTTCAATTCGTTGATGTCCACCAACTTGTTGACAATGGCATAAATGGTCAGCCCCGCCACAGAGTGAATGTCGAGCTTGCGGGCAATGTTCTTGCGATGCGTCAGCACCGTGTTGAGCGAGATGAAGAGCTGAGCCGCAATTTCCTTGTTGGACAGGCCGCAAACCACCCAGCGCACGATTTCGCGCTCTCGGTCAGAGAGGGCATCCTTTCCTTTCTCCACTCCGTTGGCTTCAGCGGCTTCTGTTTCGTCTGAAATGGCAATTCGTTCTTCTAATATCTCGACTGCAGGCACAAAAAGGTCGTCCTCCACCTTACAGTGGATGTAGAGGTCCTTCTCACACGTAAAAATATCGTAGAGTACGTTGTGCAAAAGTTCCACCTGCTCGGTCGGCGCGTAGTATTTGATGATAATGTTCTTCAACTCCTGCAATTTCGTGTCGATGCTGTGATGTCCGCGCGCAAACTGCGCAATGGCGTATTCTCCCGTACGTCTGCCTTGCAACAATTCCTCCACATAGGCAAAGACCTTGCGGTTTTCGTGTTCCATGTGCTTGCGCACCTCGCTCATGTAGTCATCGTAAAACTTAAGAATGAGGTAAGCCACCTCGCCAGTGCTGGAACAATCGAGTGCTTCGAGTAATTTGCGGCGAATAGCGGGCAATTGAAAGTCGAGGAAATACGTATGGGCTTGCTTCAGATAGTTTGTCATGCATGCCACCGATATATGACCCAAACTTTCGGCTGCCCCACGCGCTCCCTGCTTTATAAAATTGGCCACAGCCAGGAAGGTGGGCGTGTCAACCCCGTTTGCTTCACAAATTTCTCTTACTGTATGCTCACCCACACCGAGTGGCACACCAAAACGCGACATCATTTGCAGTAGAGACGGTTCGTCACAGATTACATCGCAAATGCGGTCGCTCTCCTTGTAGCTTGTTGTAGAATACACCATATCGGCTGCAAAAATACCACGCATCAGCCAAAACTTCTCTACCTATTTGTGGTGATTTTTGTCAATCGGCTTCCCTTCCCTGCCTTGGCACTCCCTGCCCTCCTTCTCTCCATGCGCCGCGCTGGGCTTGCTGGCGGTGCCTTCGTCACCTCCTCAAATAAACGTACTTTTGCTCCCTCTACCCATCCTCAGTATATCAACCTATGTCGCTTCCTTTTTCCCTTCCCATGTGGCTCCGTCGGCTTGCCTTTGTGCTGCTCCTCGTACTGGCCCTTGTGCTGGCCTTGACCACCTGGGTCGAACAGACGCAAGGCACATCCTACGTCGTCCGCCACGTCTATCACGCTCCGTGGTTTACCCTCCTTTGGGTCTTGCTCGCCCTGTGTGGCAGTCTGAGTCTGGTCGGCGACCGCGCGGCCGGTCAGTCCGGGTCGCGCCTACTGCTTTGGCTGCTTCACGGAGCCTTGGTACTCATACTCATCGGTGCCGGGGTGTCCGCCCTCACCTCGCGCAACGGACACATCCACCTGCGCCAAGGCGTGACCGAACAGGCCTACACGCCCGAGGGAGAAAATCAGCGGTTGGTGCGTCTGCCCTTCCGCATTCGTCTCGACCACTTCCACATCAGCCACCACGCGGGCACCGACGAGGCAAGCGGCTACACCAGTGAGGTCTGCATCGACCACAAACGCTACACCGTCGGGATGAATCGCGTTGTTTCGGTTGCAGGCTATCGTCTGTTCCAATATGCTTATGATGCCGACCGACAAGGGTCCGTTTTGCTCGTTCGCTACGATCCGTGGGGCCGACCGTTGACCTACGCGGGCTATGCCTTGCTCCTGTTTGCCTTCGGACTCCAGCTTTTCACGCCCCTGGGCGGCATGCGTCGCAACCTGCGTGCCTTGCGCCGGCTGAGTGTCTTCTGTTTGGCGGGGGGACTCACTTTTTCTCCACTAACGGCGCGTGAAGCCTCCTCCCGCCCCGTACTTTCACCCGAAGCGGCAACCGCCTTCGGTACACTCTATACTTCCTGCGGCGGACGCATTTGTCCCGTACAAACAGTGGCACAAGACTTCTGCCGAAAGCTTTGCGGCACGACACACTACGAGGATTTTTCAGCCGAACAGGTCTTGACGGGTTTCCTCTTTTGGCCCGAAGCGTGGGCAGACGTTCCGCTCATCCGCCTTCCGTCACCCACCCTGCGCCAAACGCTCGGGTTGGACAGTCCGACGTCCTACCGTTTGCTGCAAATGGCATTGGCCAAGTCGTCATCAGCCCCTTGGTCGGCCGTGAGTGAGGGGCATCAACTGTGCGGACTGGTCGAAGCCCTGCACGAGGGGACTTTGTTGCGCCTCTACCCCGTGGTGCACAACGGCCGCACGCGGTGGTTGTCGCGTCGGGAGTTGGAGGCTGACACGACCTGGTGTTTGCGCTATCCACACTGGTCAGAAAAGGCGAATGAGTCGGAACTGATGGGCAACATAGTCTCCCTCCGCGCCGCACAACTCAAGGGGGGCGGCAACACCCTGCCCTCCGCCTTTACCTTGCGGGCCGAGCGGCTATACAATGCCTTCGACCTGCCGTTTTACCTCAGTCGGTTGCTCCTCGTGTGCGGACTGGTGGCCATGGGGTTGTCCTTGCGCAAGCCACACTACCCCCGCCGCGCCGTTGCCCCCACCTTGTGGATAATCGGGGGCAGTGGATGGGCGTTGACCGCCTTTCTCATCCTGCGCAGCCTCGTCAGCGGCCGTTTGCCTTTGGGCAACGGTTACGAAACGATGCTCACAGCGGCTTGGTTTTCCCTGCTGATTGGCTTTCCCTGGTCATTCCGTTTGCGCCGCGCCCCCTTGTTGCCCGCCATCCCCTTACTGGCTTCGGGCTTTTTCCTCCTGGTCGCTTCGCTCACCCGTTCGGGCGCAGAAATCTCACAATTGGTGCCCGTGCTCGACTCTCCCTGGCTACAGTTACACGTCAGTCTCGTCATGTGGGCCTACGCCCTGCTCACCTTCACCTTCCTGCTCTCCCTGCTGAGCCTGTTGCGAGGAGCTCCCGACTGGCTGTCCGTGTTACAATCGCGTCTGCTCCTCTATCCAGCCCTTGCCCTCCTGGCAGCAGGCATCTTTACCGGTGCCGTATGGGCCGATTTCTCTTGGGGCAGATATTGGGGATGGGACCCGAAGGAGGTTTGGGCACTCATCACCCTCTTGATATACGCGTTGCCGCTCCACCCCACGAGTTTGCGTCCCTTCCGTTCCCCCCGTTTCTACCATCTTTACTTACTCTTTGCCTTCTCAACCGTCCTCATGACGTATTTCGGTGTCAACTACCTTCTGGGCGGACTGCATGGGTATGTGGGGTAAGGAGGACAAAGGGAAGATGAGGGGAAGAAGGGACGGCTGCAAGGGAGACTAGGGGACTGATGATTCGAGGCAAAGGGGGTGTACGGTCGCGGCATGCCGCGACCGTACAACAACTGCGCGACCCTTGCAAACCAAAAGATGAATGCACGGAGAAAGGTACTACTGCTAGGAGGCAAAGGAGATGTACGGTCGCGGCATGCCGCGACCCAATAATTTGCCATTATAGAATGCACGAAGGAAGCTACTTTTGCTATGGGTCGCGGCATGCCGCGACCGTACACCCCTTGCGCACCCCTCATAAACCGAAAGATGAACGCGTGCAGAACGTGTGGCAGCAATTGGGCAAAGGCGTGTTGCAAATGCCAAAGCCTTCCCCAGTAGCCCATCTTCTTTCCCCATAGTTGGGGAAAAATTCCACACTTTCCTCAGCAGATTCCCCACCTTCCCCAACTCAAGATAAATGGACAGAAAGTGCCTTTTGCTTGATTTTCAAGCAAAAGAAAAACAGAACGAACGAGCGGCATAAAGTTTGCTTATTAGTAAAGCAGAAACACATCAATCAACAACAAAATAAACAATAGACGATTATGAAAAAGTTTTCAGTTTCTGCCATCTTGGCAATGGGAGTTCTCACCGTTAGTAGTGGTGCCTTCGCTGGAACCACTTCGTCCCTCTATCGCGGTCTGGTCACTGTAGAAGTAGCCGACACCGTTGTTCCGAAAGATACCGTTATTCCCGAGCAAACAACCGAAACAGAGAGCCTTGCACTGAGTGATACAGTGATTCCGGTCGATACGGTTGTGCCACAAGATACTGTTGTAGCTGAACAGACGACCGAAACCGGTTGCCTTGCACTCAATGACACCGTGGTTCCCGTGGATACTGTTGTTCCACAAGACACAGTAATCCTTGAACAAACCACTGAAACGGGTAGTTTGGCACTTGTTGACACAGTAGTGCCCGCTGATACGCTCGTTCCTGCAGATACCGTTGTAGCGGAACAAACTTCTGAAGCAGGTTACGTGGCTCTCAACGATACAGTAGTTCCGAATGACACGGTGGTAACGACCGAGACGGTTCCTGTGGAATAAATAAAAGATGAAGATAGAAAAGCGACATAAGATTAGATACTCCTCGTCACTGTAATCAGTACATAGTTCCTTGCACACACGCTCACCGAGGAGGAGCAACCAAAGACCGCAGCCTGTTCAACCGCAGGTTGTGGTCTTTGTGTGTTTAGAGAGTGGAAAAACAAAGGTGTTTAAGCGAAAAATGAAGCCCTGGAGAGCAGTACAAGAAGCACTAAACTGAAACGAACGAGCTGGGAATAGCGGGCAACTGGGACTGGAGCAGGCGATAGGAAGGAAGAATAGTTGTATTCTTTCGCCCAAACGACGAATTGTTTCGCTTGTGGGAAGAAAAAGGTTTTTACCCAAAGCCGTACCTTTGCCCCGTTTTTTTAGCATTCGCTCCATTAGTATGAAATTGTATCGTTTTCTTCAGCACTTTCTCACGGGAAAGTTTGTGCATTACTTTGTACTCTTCTTCATTAGCATTTCGATTGCTGCTGTCATTGCCAGTTCGTATGAGAGCATGGCTGATTACCGGATAGAGCTTTTTGCCATTACTTATGCATCGTCTTTCGTGTTTTTAGTTGAATTTGCAGCCCGTATCTTTTCCGCTCCAGCTCAATATCCAGCTCTCTCACGCAATCGGGCGCGACTTCGTTACCTGTTTTCGTTTTATGGATTCGTTGACTTCGTAGCTATTTTACCCTGTGTACTTTCCTATTTTTATTGGGACACGCCCACGGTGCACGTTATCATCTTGCCCTACATATTTATCATCTTCAAACTCATTCGGCACTCCCGGTCCTTTCAACTAATCGGCAAAGCACTGGCTTCGGTAAAGGAAGAATTGGCTACAGCCTATACAGCCTGCTTCATTATGGTGTGTTTCTCCGCCATCTTGATGTACTATTTGGAACGGAGTGCCCAGCCCGAAGTATTCAGAAACATCGGCGACGGCGTGTGGTGGTCTATTGTGACTTTCGCCACCGTGGGCTATGGTGACATCTACCCCGTGACGCCCCTCGGAAAGCTCCTCGGCGGCCTGATAGCCCTGGTCGGCATCGCCATGATTGCCATCCCTACGGGTATCATCAGTTCGTCGTTTATGCACATCTTGCAGCAGAAGGAACAGAAGGCCTTGCAGGAGGAAAAGAAGGAGGAAAAGGAGGTAAAAAGGGATTGAAACAGGATAAGGGGACGAAGCGTTGACGTTAGGTAACGGTATTGCTTTGTACTCAAACAGCAGGTCGTCCTTGAAAAACCTTTGCTGTAGAAACAAAAGAAGCATGGATACGTTGAATCGCATCCATGCTTCTTTTCATAGGAATAAAGCTTATTTCAAATGGTTTTCTTACGATTTCCCCTGCCGATATGTGCGGACTCCGTAAGCCAGGATGATTATGAAACAGCCGAGGGGGAGGAGGAAGGAGGCATTGACGGCGGGCATACCTAACAAAGTTTGCTGGTCAATGAGCATTCCTTGCAACGGAGGCATCAAAGCTCCACCGACAATGGCCATGACGAGAAACGCTGCTCCGAGAGAAGTGTCTTCTTCGTTTACATTTTCGAGCGCAACGCCGTAAATGGTGGGGAACATCAAGGACATGAAGAAACTGATGCACACTAAGCAATAAAGTCCCGTTATTCCGACAAACAGAATCGTCCCCAACGTGCAACACGTGGCTCCCACGGCAAAGAGGGTAAGAAGTAGGCGCGTATTGACGTAGCGCATCAGAAAGGTGCTGATAAAACGGCTACAAAGAAACATTGCCATGGCGGCGATGTTATACTTTTGGGCTGTGGCCTTATCGATGCCCAAACTATCGGCATATTGTATGATAAAGGTCCATACCATAATCTGTGCAGCCACATAAAACATCTGCGTGGCGACTCCCTCGCGGTACAGACGGTTCTTCCACAGGCGGCTGAGGGTTTCGCGTGTGGACGATTGCTTCCCTTCGCCAGCGACTTGAGGCATTTTCTTGCACGCAATCACAATTAGTATCAAGAGTACCACTACACCGAGTGCCACATAAGGATTGCGGATGACGGCAAGGTCGTGTATGCGAATCGAAGCCTTCTCAGCTTCAGAAAGAGCGTAGAAAATGATTTCACCCGCTTCATTTCGACGGTCAGAAAGGAGGTTGGGCAGCACAGCCTGTGCAGCAATGGCCATTCCGAGGAGTGACCCCATGGGATTGAAGGATTGCGCGAGGTTGAGGCGTTGGGTAGCTGTCTCTTTATGACCCAGTGAGAGAATGAAGGGATTGGCAGTCGTCTCGAGAAATGCCAAACCAAACGTCAAGATGTAGAGGGAGAAACAGAAGAAGGTAAAACTCTCAAAGGAGGCTGCGGGGATGAACAGAAACGCCCCGAGCGCGTAGAGTGAGAGTCCTAACATAATCCCTCGCTTGTAACTGTATTTGCGGATGAATAGTGCGGCAGGGATAGCCATTGTAGCATAACCACCATAGAATGCAAACTGTACTAAGGAAGCTTTTGCGACCGATATTTCCATCACCGTCTGGAAGGCAGCTACCATGGGGTTGGTGATGTCGTTGGCGAAGCCCCAAAGGGCAAAAAGTGAGGTGATGAGAATAAAGCTGACTAGATACTTTCGTTCAACCAGTACTGCGGACGGTTGGGAAGTCTGACACTCCTTAGGCGAAGTGTTTGTGAGGTTCTCGTTGGGATTTCTGTGCGTATTCATTCAGAGTGGGTAAGGAGTGTTTAGGGTTCATACAGATGAAACATACGTTCCATGGGTTTCCACTTTTCAGCAGAACTCATTCCTGCCTTTACCAGTTGGAATTCAGCCATGTAATCTTCCCATTCTGCTTGACGGGGAAGGGTGGAAAGGCGTTCCATCGCCGTATTCCAATCAAAATCTACGGGTGTTTCAACAATCATGAAGAGCCGTGTGCCGAGAATATAGATTTCCATTTCGAGGATACCTACTTCGCGGATGCCAGCAAGGATTTCCTTCCAAGCATGTTCCGGACTGTGGCGTTTGCGATATTCAGCAATGAGTGCGGGATCGTCTTTGAGGTCAAGAGTTTGACAGTAACGTTTTACAGGACCGTTATAAGTCTGAGTACGGTAGCCTGTTTGGGGAGTTTCTTCCATAAAATTCATAGATTATCACCTTGTCGGTGTTTTCCGTTTCGGCAAAGTTACGCCGAAAAGCCTTGTTAGGCAAAAGAACGAAGCATATTATAAAAAATGGCAGAGGGAAAAGTCTGCTTATCAGTCGTTTCTGCAATTTGCAGTTCGAGTCTGATAGACTTTCCCCTCTGCCGCGTCTGTTTATTATTCAGCGTCGTTTTGTTAGGTAGATTGGTAGGTTAGTTCAGATTGATTGATTCAGAAATCGACGCAAAGGAACACCTTTCTCTTGGATTTTCTACCTTACAAACGTATGTTGTGCAACATGTATAGCGACTGTTTGTGTAAAATGTCTGACTCGTTGGCTGAAAGCAAGGGTTGCACTGGCTAAAGAGGAGGGAACTGCGGCTATTTTGCCTTACGTGGCAGTTCCCATAGCCTTTTCCCATTGCTGAATAGCCTCCTTCGTGCATTCATAACCTTCTCGAATGATTCGTTCGGCATGGTCAAAGTCGAAAGCACTAAAACGGTTCATGGGAATGTTGACCGCGATGTCGGGAGGCGAAAGTTTTTGTGCCAACACCGTGTTGCGCTGAATCATCATCGTAAAAGCAGAGAGCAAGAGAGTGGCGTAGTTGCTATCCACCTCTTCTGAAGAGAACGGGATGAGTTTGCGGGCTATGGAACTCATCCACGTTTGCTCTCTGTGCAAAGCTTCGCGGCGCAATTGGTCCACGCGTTCGCTGGCAGGGGCACTGACATTGATCGAGACCAACAAGTCGCCCGGGGTACGAACGACGCGGTTCAGCGGAAGCGGGTTGGCCACGCCGCCATCGACCAGTACGTATTGCCCAACGCGGATAGGCTTCAAAACTGAGGGTATCGAGATGGAGGCACGTAGTGCGCGGTACAAACTGCGGGATGAAAAGACTACTTCGCGTTGAGTTTCGAGTTCGGCAGCCACTGCACGGAAGGGGATGGGTAAATCTTCGATGCGAACATCGGGTACCATCTCTTTCAATACCTCAATTACTTTGTCCCCCTTCATCAGATGGTTTTTCCCAAGCGACCAGTCAATGAGGGTGAGTACTTCGCGTCGGGTCAGAGAGCACATTCGCTCTTTCACTGCATCAAGGCGACCGGCACAATACATTCCACCGACCAAGGCTCCCATGGAGGTACCGGCTACAGAGGTGATTTGAAACTGATGTTCTTCTAATGCCTGGATGGCACCGATATGGGCATATCCACGGGCGCCGCCGCTGGACAATACAAGGGCTACATTTCTTTTATTCATTACGTTTGGGGCTGATGGGATGGGGGATAGAAGGTTATTAAGTGAGAGGTTATCAAGTTACATGGCGTAGCATGGGGGCTAAAGTGCAGGGTGTAGGGATTGCGCGGGGAGAGTGGCCGCAAAAGTAACTTTATAACTTCTATCCTCATCCTCTCTGATTCGAAAATGTCGCAGAGTGACCGCTTACCTCCTCTTCTCTAACCCAAAATTCACGTCCTGCACCTCCTACAGCTTCACTCCATACTTCAAAATACGCTCTTCCATCATGCCCGAGGGTAAGAAGGAGCGGAGCGTGTCGGTTACGGTGTTGAGCATTCGTTCGCGCACGTAGTCTTCCTTGATATAGAGAGAAATGCAACGTTGCGAATGGTAATCTCCCTCAATTCGTCGGACGTTCTCCCGTTGCTTTTCCAGGAGAAACGGCAAATGCATTTCGGGAATAATCGTAAAGCCCCCGTTCAAGTCGACAATGCGAATGAGCGTCTCGATACTTCCGGCTTCATAGATCTTCTTGCCCACGCTGCGAGCCTTACAAAAGCTAAACGCGCTCTCACGCAGACACTGCGCTTCCTTCATAATCCACATTTGTTCGTGTTCCAGGTTCTCCGGTCGGAACACAGGCAGTTTGCGCCAGCATTGTTCCGAGAGATACACCCAGAAAGCTTCCGTGTAGAGCGGTATTTCGAGAATCCCTGTCTGCTGGTTTCCGCTGATGGCCATTCCCGCATCCAGCGTACCTTGCAACAGTTCCTGAATCATTGTCTCAGCCTTCAGCTCGACAATGTTCAGTTCCACCTGGGGGTAGTTGTTCGTATAATGATGGATGAATTGTGGCAAAATGTAGGGAGCGATGGTCGGACCGACCGACAAAGCGAAGTTTCCCGAGGTCTTCCCCTTGTCCTCAGCCACCAATTCCCCGATGCGTTCCACTTCACGCAAAGCCCGTTGTGCCTGAGCCACGATTTTTTCGCCTGCAGCAGTGGGCACCACCCGTTTGTTGCTACGTTCAAAGATGCGCAAGTCCAACTCCTCTTCCAATTTCACAAGCATCGAGCTTAGTGTCGGTTGCGTAACGCGCAACTCTTCCGCTGCCTTGGCAAAGTTGCGGTGATGATAGATTGCAATGATATATTTCAGCTGTTGTAAGGTCATGATGATAGATATTATCTATACTGTCATAAAGAAAATCGTTCGTCAGGAGGAAAACCTTCCTCTACCTTTGCATCCGAAATCAAAAACAACATTTCAGCTTATGGCAACAAAGACATTCCATCGTTATCAGCCGTCCAAGGGGTATGCCCTTTATTGGATATTACTGGCTTACCTCGTCATTGGTTACTTTTATCCAATCATTGGATTGCTAGCCATCGTCTGTATGATTGCTCCAGTAGCCTTTGCAGTCCGTCGGGGACGTTGGTGGTGTGGCAATGCTTGTCCGCGTGGCAATTTTTACGATCGACTGCTCGCCAAGTACTCCCCGCACCGTCCCATTCCTAGCTTTGTTCGGACGAAAGGCTTCCGTGCCTTCATGGTGCTCTTTATTTTCACGATGTTTGGCGTGCAAATGTACTTCGCTTGGGGCGATTGGGCCGCAATGGGCAAGGTATTTTGGAACATTATCTTCGTCACGACCCTTGTAGGCATTACGTTGTCCTTCATTTACGCCCCGCGCACTTGGTGTTCGTTTTGTCCGATGGGCAGCCTTTCGGCACTTGTTTCGCCTAAGAAGCCCGCACTCCCCAAAGGCTACAAAGCCATCCAGGTAAGCGACCGCTGCCAGATGAAATGTAAGAGTTGTGCCCGTGTATGCCCTATGCAACTCACTCCTTACGACAGTCGCGGGCAGGCCGACGGTTATCTCCATCCCGATTGCATCAAATGTGGAAAATGTGTGACTGCCTGTCCCATCCATATTATGAAACTCGAGAAGACTCATGCCGGCTAAGCCGACAGCGGTTACATTTCTCCGATTTTCACTCCTTGTATTCTGAACACACTCATAAAAACAATCATTCATTATGGAAACAATCAACAACTATCTCCCTTATCTCAAAGGTTACGACTATACAGGTAAAACACCCGTTCTTCTCGACTTCTATGCCACCTGGTGTGGTCCTTGCAAGGCCTTGTCGCCCCTGCTCGAACGTCTTGCTACCGAGTACGAAGGCAAGTTGAAGGTGCTCAAGGTCGATGTCGACAAAAACCAAGCTTTGGCTGAGGCCGCTCGCATCATGTCCATCCCGACACTCTTCTTTATTGACCGTCAGGGAAACATTGAGCGCACTGTGGGCGGACTTCCTTATCCCGCACTTGTCGAGCGCGTCGAAGCATTGCTCCAAGAGTAAAAGCGAATGAGCCCTGTAGTGGGAAAACGAGTCGTTCGTCGTCAAGAAGTAGGTTGGTATACGGCAACAAAGGTAGGAATTATCGCAAGACTTGTTTTCTCCGCTTACAGATAGCTCATCTAAGAATCATTCTCCACTTTGTTAACCTTACTTTTATTCATCGAAGTTTACGTTCAGTGGGTGTATTACTTTCAGGTAATGCACCCACTGTTTATATTGCTGTCGTTCTAAAAAAGGACGGGGAAGATGCCACGTTTGACACCTTCCCGTCCAGAAAAAAGTTATCTACATAACCTGCAGGCATCTACCTACAAGTTGGGGGACAATGTATTCTTCGTTTTCACACATAGGGTGTGCGTTCGAAAGTCACATTGTGTGCTGTTCAGGGTTCGGAATTTATTCCTCGTCCCAGATTTCGTTGCTCCAGGAATCCTTTCCTTCAGAATAAATATCTGAAAGCTGCTGATCAGCATCAGCAGAAATCTCGCGACCTTTACTTGCAGCGAGCATACTCTCAAGTTGGAATGTATAGAGCTTAGATTGTGGTTGAATGTATGTCTTCATTGTGATTTTTCTTAGAGATGTAAAACAAAAACTTACTGTGCGATAAATTTCTTACCGTTTTGAATGTAGAGACCACCCTTAACCGTCTTGACAACGCGGCGTCCGCTCAAGTCGTAGACGGGTGTTTGGTTGTCAAGGAGTTGACCTTCTACCATTTCGATGCTTGTAGCTTCACCGTCAAAGTTCAGCTTCAGTGCCTGTTGGCCTTGCAGGGCAGACTTTTCCAAGTAAGCACGGTTGGCAGGGATTTGTGTACCGGCAGCAACTGAATAGAAGCCGATACCAGTCTTTTCCGTTCTACCAAAAGCCAATTTACCATCGGCAGCCATTGCTGTCAGTGTACCCTTGAAGAGATTCGTCAAAGCGGTAGGAGCTGCTGCGCTTTCAGGAGCAATGTTCAATTCTACATTTTCTGCTGCAGGTGCCTTGATCAAAACAACGCCTGTATTTTCAGGTACGATGTTCCCTGCAATCTCCGTCAGATTCAATTTTCCATTGCCTACAGAAGTTGCCGTATAGGCTTTTACACCTTCAGGAAGGGTCACGGCGAAGGGAAGGTAAAGCGAAGCGAAACTTTCGCTCTTGTCAGTTACCATACGCTGTGCAGGGAGGACGGTGCTTGCTGTGAATGTTGAGCCATTGTCTGCTCCGCCGTTCCAGAACGCCAGTTTGGGGCTTCTGAAGTTCATCTTCATAGCGTTATGGCCTTTGAGATGGAGGAAGAAGCCGTCGGGACGGGCTGAGCTTGCAGTTGCTATCCAGCGAGAGATGTTTCCTTCAGGAATCTCGCTTTCTTGTTTCACCGTAACGGGGTTATTTTGACCATTGCCGCTTGTGACAGTCGGATTAGCGTTAAGCAAGCCGCCAGATTGGGCATTGACAATCTGATAACCTTCCCAAGGGTTGCTGCCGACAAACTTCCACAATTGGCTCTTGTCTGCTAAAGTCTTCGTTTGGTAACCTTGTCCCAGCGTCATTTGCTCGCCAGTTTGGTCGTGCAGGTATCCCGCGTTGTTTCCAAGGTCTAAGAAGAAATATTGTCCCGTTGCAAACTTCGTGTTGGTCCAAGGAATGACTTTTGTTTTACCCTTGTCGGCTGCAGTCACCGTTCCTTGGGGCCAAGTGGCTTCTGTAAATGCGGGAAGTGCACAAGTCGGATAGTTACAGCCCGTTGCAACGTGGAAGGTCTGTGTATGGGCATTACCCGTACCTTCTGTTTTCTTAAAAGCGTAGGTCAGTTCAAAAACATCATCGCTTGTAACCTTGTAGAACTCTACTTGTACCGCTGTTCCGGGAAGTCCGTTTCCATTCCAATAGCTCAAGTTCATGTCGCCGCCCGGGGAATTGGCATGGATGTAGAGCTTTGTAACACTTTCTTTAATGCTAAAGTTGGTCTGATAGAGAAGCACGCCGTCTTTCAGGTAATTCTCGTCGCCGGACTTATTGTATGTTTCGTAAGTTAACACTGCAGGCGCATCACCTGAACCTTGCATGTTTTTATTGCGCTCTTTATCGGCAACCATGAAGCCCTGACTCTTGCTGTTTTGGAGTGTAAACGTTGCAGTCTCGCTGCTGTTGTCAGTTTTTTTCGTCAGCTTCCATACATACTTCAGATTGTCGTTGGTAAAGCCTTTTGAGAAGTCGGGAGCTGCCGTTGCTGTCGAGCTAAAGCGGAAGGGACGGTCTTGTCCAGGCTTGTGATAGGCATAACCTGTGGCTTTGGTCAGTGCTTTGTTTTCTCCCGTTGTTACCTGACACTTCAGAATGTAGTAACCATCCGTTAGTTCGCTTGCCTTTGTGGCTGTTTCGCTGACAGGCGAAGTGGTAGTTGAAGCATCGGTTGATTGTGCGCATACTGTCCCCGCACAGGCGAGTGACAGCATGAATAAACTCATTGCTTTTTTCATAATGTGATTGTGAATGTGATTTGTATGATTTACGAGTCTTGTGCGTGTTTTTACAAGCAAGGTTGGGACGTTCTTCACAGAATGGAAAATTCAAACAATGTTCTTCTCATTTTAGTAAAGTGAAGTTGATTTTCTGTTTGTGATGACTATGAATTCCAATCCGAGCGCAAATCTACGCTTAGAAATTAAGGTTGTCAAATCGGGGGGGTAATAAACCTTAAACTTGTATATTGTTTTGTAAATAACAACTGAATGTGTGGTGTGTCTCCTCTAAAAGTTATCTGTGCTTAGCATATTTCGGGTCAATAACCTGGTCTTTGAGTGGTTAAAATTTAAGTTCTGTGTTGTTCGTGAGACAATTGCAACCTGTACGAATAAGGTTCCGTGTGTAGCTTGTAGCGTTTGAACGCTACTTGGGGACACTTCGTTTCAGATTTATGCCTGTTGCGGATGTCCCCAAGTAGGTTGGGTAAGTTTGACCGCTTGGTGCGGGGCAGGCAAATGGCTGTCTGTCACGCAGGGAAGGCGGTGTGTCGGTTGTTTTATCGTTTAAAACTCATCGTTTGCATACAGATAATCAAACGTACACTGTTTCCAGTCAAAGATTTCGTTGTCGCGGAAGAAGCGTTTCAATTCGATGGCTGCCGTTTCGGGTGAGTCAGACGTGTGGACAATGTTTTCCTGGAAACTCATGCAGTAGGAACCGCGAATGGTGCCCGGAGCGGCGTGGCGACCATTGGTTGGACCCGCCAGGGCACGTACAGCCGCAATGGCATCAACGCCTGAAAGGCAGAGGGCCACGACAGGAGCCGTCATCATCGAGTCTTTCACACGTTGAAAGAAGGGCTTTTCGCTCAAATGTGCGTAGTGTTCGCTGAGCAACTCGTCTGTGAGTTGCATCATCTTCATGCCGCAGAGGTGCAGCCCTTTCTTTTCGAAGATGCTGACGATTTCGCCGACCAGGGCGCGTTGCAAGGTGCAGGGCTTAAGCAGCACCAATGTTTTCTCAATTGCCATAGTAGAAATGGGGTTAGTGTTGATGAAAAAAGAATGTCATAAAGTGCGTGTGCAGTCGCGTGGGGTACGCAGACAACCCGTGCGATACACGAAAAAGTAAAAGCTCCCTGCCCCAAGGTCAGGCAATGGGTGCGGGGAGCTGTCCTTGTCAGTCAATCCGGGCAGAGGCTTTGCTGTTTTCCGTCTTTAGGAAACGTTCAGAAAGCACCCGGGTATCGTCCGAGTGGGGCGAAGTATGGCTACCTTCTGATGAATGCGTGCCTCTGTCGGGTTTGTCCGTGCGACCCACTTCACTTGGTCGCCACTTGCTTCTCCGGCGTAACGTCCGTAATGATGCCCGAAGAGTCACCACCCGTCTGTTCGCCATTCTGCCCCGTCGGTTTATCCGTCGGTTGCTCGCTGGGCTTGTTCGAAGGCTGGTTGGTTGACTGATCCGTGGCAGGGTCTTTGGCCGGCGGATTGGTTGCATCCGTTTGAGGCGCATTGTCAGCTTCACCCTTGTTGCTGTGTGGCAACATTTCAGAGAGTGAACGTTTGATTTCCACATTCCACGTATCAATCAGCTTCTCCATCTGCTTGTCATCGAATACTTTGCAGTACGCTTCGATAAACTCCGTCATGTCCGCATAAGCTTTGTCGGTCTCGATGCGTGCCTTAGCCAAGGCTTCGCGTACAAACTCCGACTTCTCCTTGCTTCGTGCGAGCAACATGGCGTTGACGCGTTCGTTTTCTGCCTTCAGTTTCTCCACAGCAGCCTTGATGCCGAGCGTTTCCACTTCCGTTTGGTAGGTTTCTCCCAGCAAGTCCTCCACGAGGTTGGTCAGGATACCCGTCTTTTGTCCAATCTTCCAGTTTACACTGACCTTGTACTTCTGTAAGAGCGTACTGAGTTTCATTGCCGCCTCGTTGCCCGTGATTTCGGGCAAGTTAGCGTGGCCAGTTACCACTCGGTTGATGTTGACAAACAGTCGGTTGCGCGATGCGTCCGCCTCGTGTAGCGGTTGCGTGAAGGTACTTCCCTGCGCGATGAGCAGGTTTCTGTTTTCCTCCTTCAACACAGCTTCAATGTTTTCCTTTCGTTTGTTGAACTCCGCATTTTCAGAGGTTTGCTCCTTGAGGAGCGTCAAAAAGAGGTGCATAAAGTTGTAGTGTGCACCGTTTCTCATGCGAGAAATTGTAACTGCATAAAATTTTTTCATATTGAAATTTTGTTCTTAGTTTCGCCCGCAGCCCTACTTGCTTAAGGAAAGTCTGACAGGGGCATGTAAATAAATAAGTTGGTTCTTCTACACTTCTAATCATCATTGGAGAGAAAAAATAGTTGTATTTGTAAGGTTTCTATAGCGAGGGTTGTTGCCCCCGCGGGAATCAATTTTTAAGGGGTTATTATTCTAATGAACTCTCGATGCGGCGTGTTGTTCTTACAGCGCAACGTCGCTTCAGGATTTCGAATGAGTTAGTGATTGCACCTGGGTTAGAAGTGACAATCTTTCTGTGTTGGCTTGAAAGAAAACCGTACTCAGTGCGTAGGCGAGCTTCTTTCCAAGTCCTGTATTAGTTGATAATGATTGATTAGATGGGTTGTGGCGGCAAAGATACAATGACATTCGGAATAACCAAAAAAATTAACCTTGAAAACTATAATTATTCTTCTACGTGTAAAAACAGCTCATTATCAGCATGGTTTAACTGCGTTTGTTTGTGTGTATGAAAGAAAGTCATGGGCCGTTACATCCTTGTTTTGTGGGTCTACTTTTATTTTTAAGGTCTTATTAGGAGGGCTATCCAATGCTTGCATGGGAGTATAGAGGCCTTTTATTGCGCTAAAAAAGGGGATGAAGGAATTTGTTTATAGGAAGTTCTGTCCAATGAGATGGTTGATGGAAATATTCCGCTTGCTTGGAGCATTTTTATTCGTCGGGTTGCACTAACAGCAGGAGAAATAATCAGCGTTGTTCGTTGAGCAGAAGTGGCGCATGTGAAAAAGTCGGCCATTTTCGTTTTTGTAAGGCTTGCAAGGGCAGAAAAGTCGGACTTTTGAGGGCTTGTAAGGGGTGCAAAAGTGGAAAAGTCGGCTGTTTTCGTTTTTGTAAGGCTTGCAAGGGCAGAAAGGTCGGACTTTTGAGGTCTTGTAAGGAGTGCAAAAGGGGAAAAGTCGGCTGTTTTTGTTTTTGTAAGGCTTGCAAGGGCAGAAAGGTCGGATTTTTGGGGTCTTGTAAGGGGTGCAAAAGGGGAAAAGTCGGCTGTTTTTCGTGGGGAAGGATAGGTAAGGAGAAGAAGTGCGGAAACTGGAATTCGTGAAGAAGCTGCAGGGGGCATTCGTTTCAGAAGTCTTGGTCTGGTTCGCTCGCTGAGGGCTTGGGCTTAGCGTCAGCAATCCTTTGTTTGAGAAACAGAAACTAAAAAAGGTCGGACCTCAAGGAGAGATCCGACCTTCTATTAAAAGAAGTGGGCGCGTCAGTAGGATCATGCTGACGCACAAGGACTACTTTACTTAATCCAAACCTTCTTGCCTTCCGTGATGTACACACCTCGGGTCGGGTTCTTCACACGGCGACCGCTGAGGTCGTAGGTGGGAACCGCTTTCGACGGGGTGGTCACGTTGCCAATGCCCGTATAGATGAGCTGGAAGGGGAAGAACGTCTGCGATTCCGTGGCAGGACGCGTGAGGTACGCCCGATTCTTCTCCAGTTCAAGACTGTTGAAGAGCGTAAAGCCTGCCTTCGGTGTAACCGTCAGTTCGTAGTACTTCAGTGCATTGTCCGTCGCTGTAGGCTCCGTAACACTGAGCAGGAGGCTCTTTGTACGACCAGCTTCCACGCTGGGTTCGAAATGGTATTCGCCTGCAGCGGCTTCCACCACTACACCCGTGTGGGCAGGAACGATTCCCTCTTCGATTTCGTTCAGAATCACCTGGTTATCCTTCACTTCCGTCGCAGCGAAAGCCTTAACACCCTCCGGAATCAAGGTCGGATAAGGCAACGCAAGCGTCTTCATGCCGTCGAGTCCCATTTGCAGGTTATACCCATAGCTTCCGTCCGCCTCGAGTTCCTCTGCTTTCTTGCTCAACAATTGGAAATCGTGGATAACCATGCACTTCTTGTTCGTCATATTGATGACCAAGCCGAGCGATACCTCGGTTTCCTCTTGCAAGAGGAATTCCAGCTTGTTGCTCATCGTTGCGCTCTTCGGACTCATCAAGGTAGCGTTGAGTGCCTCGCTCAGTCGGTTCGTATCGGGCAATCCCTTGCCCTTAGCCACAACCAAGTAGGAGTTCTCACACTCACCTTCATACTTTTCGTCGTAGTTGGCTACGAAAGTGTACATACCAGCCGGCAATTTGATAGTCTGGTAAGCCTTGTGGTCGGTGAGCGTCGGGTAGAAGTTGTCCCAGGTCGTCGTACAAGTGAACTGATCGTTCTTCTCGCGGTCTACGTGCACCGTCGTAATGACACCATTTTTGCTTTCCACCGCATTTTCAAGCGTCCAGTCCGTAATCTTCATGAATCGGCGCTTGCTGAACGGGCTAATCGGCGTGTTCGGGTCGTACGTGTAGGGAGCGCGGTAGTTGCGGAGGTAAGTTTCGCTTACATCTTCGCTTTGGCCGTTCGCTTGGAAGTTCAAACTAAAGACACCCTTGGTTACGACCCAGGCATCTCCGTCCGGTCCGAAGTTCAAACGCTGTCCGTTGTTCTTGTTACCGCTAAGGTCTATCACGTTTCCGCCGTTCTGGTTGAAGTCAAAGTAAACAGCCAGGCGGTCAGCTGCATCAGCCGTTCCTTCAGCAATCGGTTGGTTGGCATAGTGTTGCAACTTCTCAGTAGTCAAAGCCGTGTTCCACACACGGAACTCGTCAATCTGACCAAACATCGGTGCGTCGTTCAGACTGACTGAGAAGTTTTTCAGCTGACTGAGTGTCCCGGGCTGGAGGTTGTTCTCCTGAATGATTTCACCATCGCGGTAGAAGCTGACCTTCTGACCGTTGTAGACCACTGCATAGTGGTGCCACTCGTTCTCTTTGACCATCTTCGGCACTTTACAGAGGTCATCCTTGCCTTTGGTGATACTGTAATTGCCTTCCTGGTCGGCCTTGATCATCCAGTTCATGTTGTCACCCACGCCACAGCAATAATTAGTGAGCTGTGTGGGGTTCATCCACCAATCAATGGTAAATGCCTGCATGTTGTTATCGAAGGGAACGCGTTCAAGCTTCACTTCCTGACCGTATGACGTAAAGTTCAGACCATTCTTGCTGTCTGCGTTGCAAACAATCAGTGCGCGCGGCTGACTGAAGCTGTTTTCGCCAGCCGAGTTGCTTACGGTCAGCGTCGCATCGTAGACACCCGCCTGCTTCGGACTAAATGAAGAGTTCTGACCCTTAATCAAGTAAGAAGCCTTCGGGCTGCTCAACATCCAGTTCCAGCTAGTCGGGCCACTCTTAGATTGGTCCTTGAGGAAAGTCGTCTCGCCCTTGAGGATTACCGCCGGTGTAATGGCAAAGGCGGCCACGGGCGGAACTTCCGTCACCTGAATCTGTTGCGAAGCCTGCTTTTTCTTACCGTCGGGCGAGGTGACGGTGAGCGTCACGGTGTAAGTGCCCTTGTGTTGGTAAGTAGCGGCAGCATTCATCGTATAAACCTTTTCAACTTCAGCCCCGGGCATATCCCACTCATACGTGTAGCCCAAGATGGGATTGTTGACCAGGAAAGTGATGTGTTCGCCGGCTGCGATGACCTTGCGAATGGGCTCAAAGCTGGCGTCGCCCTCGGGAGCGGCTTGTACCTGCAACAGGAGTGAGTCGGTCACCTTTTCTCCCGCCTCATTGACAGCGGTCAGCGTAACCTTCTGTTCACCAGCCTGTGTAAAGGTCAAGTTGGGAGTCAGGTTGTGCAAATCCTTCACTCCCGCTCCTTCAGCCGTCCAAGTCAGTGCGCTGACTGATTCTGAAATTTTGGCAGAGAGCTTTGCGGGGATGCCCACATAGACTGTACCCGTAGGAGGAACGATTGAGGCCGACAAAGCTTCGGTCGGAGCAGTCAACTTAAAGGAAGGATAAGGCATTTGGTTAATCTGCGTGTTGAGCCCTTCGGCATGGTTGCCGCCGATGCAGTCGCGCAGGTACTTCTTACCGTCGATGGTCATCACTTCTCCCTTGTAATTGGCAATCAAGCCCTGGGGCATGAGTGAACCACCGTATTGTACGTCCTTATTAGCCTTGATCTGTTCCGCAGTGCGGGCATAGTTCCAGATACGAATCTCGTCATACTTGGCATGGCTGTCGTCGTGCGAGCCATTACTGCGCCACGTGAGGTTTCCGAAGCCACCGATGCCGCTGTAACGCTCGGAAGTGAGCTTGCCGTTGTTTGTGCCGTTGATGTAAAGCGTCATCACGTTCTTTTTGACCGTAATGGCCACGTGATTCCACTGTCCCGTGCGGAGTTTTCCGCCTGTGGTTTCGATGCGGTTGCCGTTGGGATCCCAACCTACGGTAAATGAACCGTTGGCATTGGCATGGAACATAAACTGACCCCATCCCGGACCGGCACTCTGGTTCCAGTTGCTGAGCGAACTTGGGTTAATCCAGTATTCAATGGTCGCTTCCTCCAGCTTGTTGCGGAAGATGTTGGGAATCGAGAAGCCCGAGTGGTTCACGTTGGCCACTTGGTTGACCACCTTATTCTTAATCGGGGTCGTGACACTCACCTTGGCAGACTCTTCCTTGTTGCTATACTTCGCTGAGACGCTGTAGGTTGCGTTGTCCTCCTCGCTCGTCAGCGTGAAGCTCGTTTCGTTGGCAGGAACTTCAGCCAGGAGCGTACCGTTGCAGTAGATGCGGTAGTTCGCTACCTGGTAATGCGAGCGGATTGGGCTTTGCCAGCTGAGCTTGCCTTCGTGGAGTGCCAGGTTCTGCGGAGCGTAGAGTCCACGGCCGTAAACGATGGTCGAAATGATGGTCTTTTTGCCCTTACTTTCGATTTTGAGTTTGCCTCCTTCGAGGTTGAAAGGCGTCTCAACCCCTTCCAGGTCGTTTTCGTAGTCCATGATAGAGGCACTGTGGATGTTACCCGTGCCCTGACCCCAGCTGCGCGTGTCGATAATGAAGAAATACTTCAGCGGCTGGTTCTTGTCAAACTGACTAGAGAGGTCGGTGAGGTCGTAACCAAACTCCATCGGCTCATCATGGAGCTTACCATCCGCCCATTTACCCAGCATCGGGACAGCAGGAGCCGGATTGCTGTTACCATAATTGCCATCACCGGCATACTTAAAGTGGTCGAAGGCAACGACCTGTTCCGGATAAGCAGCATTAAGGTCGGTCGACACACCGGCACTGAGGTGTAACTCACTGCGGTGGCTGTAATCCATCTTGAGCTTGATGGTGCGGAGCGGACGATAGTCCTTGCGCACCTTGTAAATCTCCGGATACCACCAATCTCCTGAGAATTGGAAGGATTGTCCGCTCTGATTGAAGCGCGAACCGGCATAAGCATAAGGACAGTAAACAAAGCCTTGGTTACACCACATATTTCCCCAGGAATTGACCATGATCCACGCACCGCGCTCGTCAGCTGAGGCTTCGCCCATGATTCCGTTGCCGTTCAGGTCGAACTCAATGCGGTCGTCATAGCCTACGATGGTCATCGCATGGTCCACCTGGGTGCCCCAACGCTTTACGTAATACTTACCAGTGAAACCAAACGCATCATTTTGAGGAGAGCCGGGCAGCGGTTGGAAGTCACCGCCCGATGCCACGCCAATGCCGGCTATACCACCGCCATAAAAGCTCGTGTCGCCGTTATGGTTGTAGAGCCAACGCTTCAACGCTTCGCGTCCCTCGGGAGTGCCGAGGCTCGCGGGGAAGTGAGCGGGGGCCAACATGCGGTTGAACATGGCGGAATACCACTTGTCGTATCCCTGCATCCATCCGAAGTCCGACTGGGTCTCAATCTGTGCACCAAAGAGGTGGGAGTAAGTCGTACCGCCGTATAATTCGGCTGACGGGACACCAATGTTTTGTACAAATTCGTCCTTGCCCGAGTTGCCATTGGTCAGCAACCACACAAAGTGCGAGGGATAACGGTTGGCAAGCGATCGTGCGTCGCGATTGCGGTAGGCATTGAGCTCATGGGTAAACATGTAGCAGATACGCGAGGCAGAACCACAGGAACCACCGTCTTGTGCAAAGACGGGAGGGAAGAAACGTAGCTTGGAGTTGTCCACGTGGTCGGGCAGAGGGCTTTGTTCGGTTCCCAACGTGTGTCGGCTCTCGTTACCACCGGCATTCAGTAGCGAATAGTCGGGGTAGAAAGCCGTGGAGTAGTCGGGATACTTGCTCCGATCGACCTGCTGAGCATAGGCACTGGCTGGAATCATGGCGGCCAGAAGCCATGCAGATGCGATAAAATGTTTCATGTGTAGATAGAGATTGATTTGTGTGTTGTTCGATAGAGGGAACGGCAACCTGCAGCGGCTTCCGTTGGTGGTGCCATAGCGTGTGGCATGCGTAATTTAGATCGAGGTTACACGCTGAGTCCTACACCGTGTAGAACTATACGGCGCGACAAATGTACAGATATTTCTTCGAACGGAAATTTTTGAGCTTGTGGAAAAGGCGGGGGAGTGGGTGAGTCGAGGACTGGTATCGGCTTCTCTTCCCAATGGTAGAAAAGGCGGGAGAGTAGGGGCTGTCCCTGCTTCGTCACGAAATGGCGTGTGTCTTCTTTCTGCTGTTTTTGCGGCGAACAGCGGAACAGGTACCGTTTCTTCCCTGTGCAGACGTGTGGAGAAACGGTACCTGTCTCTTGTTAAGCGCTTGTGAGGCATACAAAAAAAGCTGCTTACTCCTGAATGACAGTAGTAAGCAGCAAGTTGGTCGTGTGACCCCGTTGGGATTCAAACCCAAGACCTTCAGAACCGGAATCTGACGCTCTATTCAGCTAAGCTACGGGGCCCTAACCCTTAAAGGCGGCGCAAAGATAAAGAAAAACTGTGGATAAAGGAAGTATGTGTGGCAGAAAGGAAAGAGGAAGCAGCGGATAGCGAGGATTGCTAAACGAAAAAGGGGCTTGTTGACCTTGCCCATATAGGTTGGTCAACAAACCCCTTATGCTGTTTGCCATGCGCTCTGACTTATTTCTTCGGGTTCGCTCCCTGCGTAACAGAGATGGGTGTGCTTACGCCGTTAGAAGAGAGAGTCAGCGTTGCGAAACGTTCTTTACCCGTGGTGTTAGGTTGAACATCGAGTTCCACCTTCACACGTTCGCTCGTTTTGAAGTCCTTCGTCTGTACCGGCTGAATCCATTCCTGATCAGAGGTCAATGTGGCCGTTGCAGAATAAACAATAAAGGTCAGCGTAGGCTTTGCGTCGTTGCTTTCCTTACCGCGATAAGAAACGAGCTTATCGAATACGTACACCTTCTTGCCGTCCTTCTCGATGACATTCACGTCGGGTTGAATGATGTTGATGTAAGGATATTGTGTGATGCGCTTCGACACCGTACCGATTTTGCCGAATGAACTCTTCACGCGAATGAAGTCGGTACGTATCTCGTTCGTAAGGTTGGGCGTTATTTCGAGATCCAGACGGGTTGAAACCGCCGTACCCGGTTTTACTTCAACCTGCAAGGGGGCATACTGTCCGTTCGAGGAAATCTTCATCCAGGGACAATCGTTCGTCAGGCTCCAAGAGTCGTAGCTGACTACGCGTACCGAGTCAATCGTTTGGTCAGCAAAGATTTCCTTGCCGCTCGAAGTGGGGTAAAAGCCCGTAGAGTGGTATTCGTATTCGCCACTGTCGCAAGCAGTAAATGCGGCGGTCAGGCATACGGCCGCAAGGAAGGAAAAAAATTTCGTGTACATAATCTTATAAAAGGTAAGTGTTAGAATAATTCTTGAATTTGCATGGATAACATCCGTTGCAAGAAAAACTTGCATGGCGGGGGAGGCAAATGTTGGGTGCGCAGTGCGGGGGCAGAAAGCAAGCCGAAGCAAGGCTGTTGCTGCCCGGCCTTTTAGTACCATTCGATGTTGGTCGAGTACGAGCTGCGCTTGTCCCACTTGAGGGCATCAGCCAGTTCCGAAGCCCGTGCGCGGAAGGTAAAGTTGAACGAAGAGTAAGGTTTCAGCACAACCGAGGCACTCATTTCGAAACAGTGAAGGTCGCGCGAGAGCGACATCGTAGTCATCGAGAGTTTCTTCTGTTCGAAGTCATAACCTGAGGAGAACGAAACGTTCCAGCCCTCTGAGAAGCGCACGTAACCCGAGGCGTTGAGCGTTTGGGTGAAGGAGAAGGGATACCGCATGCGGCGCACGTTGATTTGCTTCGTCCGATCTTCCGCCATGGTAATACCGTATGAAAGAGTGAGCGACCAAGGAATGGAGAAGGTCATGTAGCCGTCTTTATCGACCTTGGCTTTCTCTTTCTTCTTATTCTTGCTGCGTTTAGCTTCGAGCAAATCGGGATCAATGTTAGCATCTTCCAAACTTGTTTCTTCCGCACTCGTACTTTCGTCGGTCGTCGCCGTTTCGCCCTTCTTGCCACGCAACTTGTCCATCCATTTGCGCCACGTTTGGTTGTTGAACGTGTAGGAGATGTTTTGCGACATGCCCTGGAAACGTCCGAAGCGTCCGTAACTCCACTCCGTGCGGTCGGAGGTGACCACGTTGCCGTTCTCATCAAACTTGTAGGCGTAGGTGGCAAAGACTGCGGCCATGGAGAAGGTATAATTCTTCGTCAACTTGAGTCTGACGCGCATGTTAAGCGGACTCCACGGCTGTTTTTTAGCCGCCATGTTGTACGAGAGGGTTCCCGTGAGCTCGTCGATGAGTGAAATCTTGCGCATACCCGTGGTATCGCGGTCAGACTTCACTTTCATCTCGATGTTATTGGACACCGACATCGTAATCATGCCTTGTTTCGTGCCCGAAGGGTATCCGTAGAGGTTGCCTGCGTAAGGCGAGTAACGCACAGCCTGCGAAGTGCCGTCGGCAAGCACTTTCTCGTACGACTTGGTGTACCCATAGCGCGAAGAGGTAAAGTCCGGAGCGTACGAGAAGCTGATGGTCGGCTTGAAGACGTGGCGGATAGCCATAATCTTGCCGCCAAAGAGCTTTTTCCAAGGTTTGTAGAAACCGTAAAGGGTGGTATTGGCCGAAATTCCCACGTTCCAGTCGTAAAGATTGTAGAAACCATAGGTGGTATCGGCTATTTCCTTCTGTTGTTCGCGATCCCACGAGCGGTTTACGCGAGTGGCATACATGAGGTCGCGGAACGAGAACGACGGAGAGATGTTGATGTACTTAAAGAGCTGGAAAGTAGCGTCGATGGGGATGCGGTGTTGCATACCGTTGCGCCAATCCTTGATTAAGTTAGACTTGAACAGGCGACTTTCCTTGGTCGTAATCGAATTGGAGAGTTGGCCTGTGTACGACATCGAGATTTTCTCGTACCAACGCTCCTTGCCCGCCGAATGCTTGCGGCGGAAGGGATAGAAACGAGCCAGTGAGATGCTCAAATCAGGCAAAGTGGCAGAGACCACCCCGTCGCGCATGTTCTGAGACAGGTTGGCCGAGGTCGAGAGGCTCAGTCCGATGTTCGGGAAGGTGTAACCGAAGCTGACCGAGCTTGCGCGCGTGCTCTGGGTGTAGGAAAGCGGATTGTACATGCTCTCCAAGTTCTTCCGTTCGTAGTTTTCCGTCGCGAAATTGACTCGCGCCGAAAAGGTCATGTTTGGGTTGGCTTTAGCATCCTTCGTGTGTGACCATTGGATCTTCATGCTCTTTGTGACAGCATAGTCGGGCATATTCTTCTCACCCTCTACGGTATTTAAGTAGCTGAAGTAGAAATTACCGCTATACTTGTAGCGTTTGATGTAATTGGTCTCGATACTGGCCCCCCACGAACCCTTTGTGTAGATTTCGCCCAAGAGCTTTAGGTCCATAAAGTCACTCAAGGCAAGGTAGTAACCGCCGTTACGCAAATAAAATCCGCGCGCCGTCTCGTCGCCGTAGGAGGGCATGATGAAACCCGACGAATACTTCTTGGTGAAAGGGAAGAAACCGTAAGGTACGGCGATGGGCAAGGGTACGTCTTCGACAACCAGGTAAGCCGGGCCGAAAAAAGCCTCTTTGCCCGGACGCACCTTGGCACGCGAAAGGCTGAGGTAGAAGTGGGGATGCTTGGCATCGCAAGTTGTGTACTTGGCGTGCTCTAAGTAGAGCGTACCATCGTCGGCACGCTTCGATTTTTGGCTTTGTAAGAAGCCATTGCCTTGAGTTGTGGCAACATTGCTGATAAAGCCCTTCTTCGTCTTGAAGTTAAACGACATTTTCTCGCTGTCGTACTTCTCCGAACCTTGGTGATAGACGGGGCGTCCCTTCCATCCGCCTTCCAAAGTCGAGTCGCGCTGTCCTTCGGCATAGACCATGCTCGAATCCATGTTCATGGTAATCTTGCCAGCGTCAAGTGTCATGTTCAGATAGTTGACTTTGGCTTCGCCATAGAGGTGAGCCAGTCCCGAAGCCGCATCGTAGACCATAGAGTCTTGTGCGATGTATTCCACCGGGGAGTCAATGCCCGCTTTGCGAGGCTTGACGCTGTCCTGCTTCACACTGTCGTTGGCCAAGCTGTCCGTGGATAAGTTGCGGAGGCTGGTCGAGTCGGAAGTGAGGCGAGGGCGGAGGCTGTCAGCGGCATTCGCTGAGCGGCTGAGGCTGTCGGACAAAGTACGAGGCTGACGGGCGGGCGTTGTGAGGCTGTCGGATGAGGAACGAACCATACGGTGGGTAGCCTGTTGGCCTTCCTGTCGGGGAAAGGAAGGACGCGGACGACCCGCCACGGCACAGAGTGCGGTCAGAAGCAAAAATATAAAGAGGGAGAAAAATCGCATAGAGGGATGGATACACATTACTGAGTCGGGCAGGACGCAGCAGGTGAGGCCTTAGAATGAATCGGGGGAAGAGTGGGGCGAAAGGATTCGTCGAAAGAAAAAAGCAGTGGGGAAAGGGAGTATTGCGGGCGAACTTTACTCAAATCGTTCGGCCCAGGCAAGGAATGTCTGGACGCCTTCCTTTCCAAATTTCTCCAGACTGCGGGCTGTTTCTTCTACGGTACGAACTCGTTTGGGATGACTCTTGGAGTAAAACTTGTCAGCATAGCAAATGACTTGTTCTTCGAGGGTCTCGGGCCGGTAATCGCCTGACGGAAGCGGCAAGTTACGTTCGTTGATTTGTTCGGCCGTAAGTCCGGTTCCCGTGTGGCGTTCGCACACGCGGGCGATGTCCTCTCGTCCGTGTTTACGCATCAGTTGGGCACCCAGATAGCCGTGCATGAGGTAAGGTTCCTTCCCGTGGCAATGGATACCCGGTGCATCGGTCAGGAAGATGCCTATGTCGTGAAGCATGGCTGCCTCTGCAATAAAATCACAGTCTAGTTGCAACTCGGGATGCTTTTGTGCCACCAGTAAAGCTCGCTCCGTGACTTGGCGGCTATGATGGACCAACAAAGTTTCGAGTGCTTCGTTGTCAGCGTAGTATGTATGGATTATTTCAAGAGGATTCATCCGTTTTTTGGCGGCAAAGGTAGTACAATTTGCCCATATTCCTTCTTACCGATTCCTCCTGCCTTCTTTGTGGAGTAAGCTTTTGTATTTTAAAAGGGATTTCTGCCAACCGGATTGCTAAAATCATGGATTGAAAGCGGTGTGCGTGGGGCGGAACAGGGTAGGGAAGGAGTGTCAAGGAGGAGTAAACGGAAAATTGAAGGGTGGGGCGCACCCTCGGGCGAAGTTGCTGGCGACGGGGCTGCGTTTGCATTCCTTCCGAACGATGCAAAGGGGCAACGGTGCTTGCCTCTGTTCACCTTCAGCCGTTGTAAAAATGAAAAGAACGGAGTCAGTTGGGAAATAGAACTTGCATTTCGCTGAGAAATGTTTGTCTGATTCCAAAACATCAAGGCATTTCCATGAGAAATGGCCATGCTATTTTTAAAATAGAATGTATTTCCATGAGAAATGGCTATTGTTTGGATAAGCACAGACCTATTTCCATGCGCAATGAATGTGTGATGCTAAAGAAAAGGAAGTAAGTCAAGAAAAAGACCGGGTAGGGGCAGCCACAAACCGTGGTAAGTTGGGTCGGAAGCCTTGGAGAGAAGAGGCAAGAGCGGAACTTTTAGCCGGGAGTGTCTGTGGAGAAAATACGAATGGTTTTCCATCCTTTGTTTCTTAGAATGCTTGGCAGAATCGATTTATCTCCCAAGCAACATCCCCATTTGAAGCGTTAGCAAGGGGCATATCCTCCGATTTACTCCGACTTGTAGATTCGTCAATGGCAGCAGAAACCGCACAGGTAGGGGAGTTTCGGTTTGGGCAAATAACTTACATGCAGTCGGTTGAAAGTGAATAGTTTGCACTATCTTTGCCCGCTGAAATTTGAAATCTGTATGAATCTGATTGTTGACATAGGCAATTCATCTATCAAGGTAGCACTGTTCGAAGCCGACCAGTTGCGTTGGAATGAAAGGGTGGATTATGCATTGGTTAGCGAACTCCAACGGATTGCTTCAGATTTTGAAATAGAAGCCTGTGCCTGGTCTTCCGTCGGGCAGCGAGACACACAAGTAGACGAGACACTCCACAAGCTCTTTCCGTATGTGCTCGAAATAAACGGAACGACGCCCACTCCGTTGGTTTGCGATTACGAAACGCCTTCGACGCTGGGAGCTGACCGTTTAGCAGCCGCAGTAGGAGCTTTTGTCAGCCAACCGAACGTCCCCTTGCTGATTATTGATGCCGGAACGTGCATTACGTACGATTATGTGAGTGCAGAGGGACATTATCTCGGGGGAAACATTTCCCCGGGGTTGGGAATCCGCTTGCGCGCATTGCATGACCAAACTGCACGCTTACCCTTAGTAAGCAGTGAGGGCGAGTTGCCTTTGATTGGCACACATACGCATGCGGCGATTCGCGCCGGCGTGGTGTGGGGCATGGAATACGAAATCGAAGGCTATATCCGGGCTTTTCAACAGCAACACGCAGATGCACGCATCTTTCTGACGGGAGGAAACGGTCATCGATTTGCTCAAAAACTCCCTGTGGAGCGCAATGATTTGTTGGTGGAGACCGGATTGAATCAAATCCTTCTCTATAATCTGCGGCAAACACCCTAAGGTTAGCTCAAACGATTGGGGCATTGGGAGCAGAAAGCACCGCAACGGCATACGTTTGCCTCTGTCAATCTTTCACACGCTTCTTGTCCCAGACCTTTTACCCCTCTCCCTCTTATACTCCTTCAGACAAACAACACAACACCCCTATGGTTACATTTCGTAATATCTTCACTTCCCTACTCTTAGCCTCTGCTACACTTCCCCTGGCCGCTCAGACCAATGGCAGTAATTCCCCGTACTCGCGCTACGGATTTGGCCTCTTGGGCGATCGCGGTAACGCGTTCAATAAAGGCATGGCGGGCACTGCCTATGGTATGCAGAACGGAAAGGAACTGAACACGAAGAACCCTGCTTCGTATGCAGCCATTGATTCGCTTACCTTTCTCTTTGACTTAGGTCTGTCGATGCAAAATGGTAACATTGCACAGGGCGGAGTGAAGACGAATGCAAAAAATAGCTCGGTGGACTACGTGACGGCTGGTTTCCGTGTGGCCAAGAACGTGGGAATGTCGCTGGGACTCGTTCCCTTCAGTACCATTGGTTACAATACGTCCTCGAAGGAGGAAATTCAGGCTTCCAATCAGGTGTTGACGAAAACGACTACATTCTCAGGCGACGGCGGACTCCACGAAGCCTACATCGGTGTGGGTTGGGCTCCGTTCAGACGCTTCTCAATCGGTATGAATGCCGGTTATTTGTGGGGGGACTTGAGTCATACAGTTCTGATGAACTTTGATGACAGTAACATTAACTCTACGCGTCAGGCTTATGAAACTGATATCCGTACATACAAAGCTGATTTCGGTTTACAATATGTCCAGCCGCTGGATAAGAAGAATACGCTGACTTTGGGCCTTACGTACGGACTGGGACACGACATCAAGCGCGATGCTTATTATTACAACCAGAAAGTAGTGACCGGAAGTTCAGCAAGTGGCGATACGCTGGTTTGCAGAAACGCCTTTCAGTTGCCGCATACCCTGGGTGCGGGTATCACCTGGACCCATGACAACTCTTTACGCGTCGGTGTGGATTACACCTTCCAGAAATGGGCAGATATGAAGTTCCCGATGGTGGTCGAAAATGCCGCAGGCGCGTTGGATTACGTCGGACGCAAGGATCTCTTTACTGATTTGCATAAAGTAAGTCTGGGTATGGAGTATGTCAAGAATCCAGAGGGACTTCGTTGGCGCCAACGCGTGCGCTACCGTGCTGGTTTCTCTTATCAGACTCCCTACACCAAAATAGGAGGTGTAGACGGTCCGCAACACTTCTTGGCAAGTGTGGGAGTGGCACTTCCGATTACAAACATGCATAATAGCCGTTCGCTGATCAACTTTTCTGCTCAATACGAGCGTGTGAAGCCCAAAATGGCGGGCATGATTACCGAAAACTACATTCGCTTCAGCATCGGACTGACCTTTAACGAACGATGGTTCATGAAGTGGAAGGCTGAATAAGGTTCACCCCTCGGCGAGGAGGTCTTGTCAGTGGGGCAGGAGTTGCTTTTGCACTTGGTGCGAGGAAGGATGAACAATCCGTCGCTTGAAAGGTTGACAATGTGGGGGGTGAAAAGCCAACAGCCCTTTGCTAAGCCTTTCGTAGTGCCCCTGGTTTGAGCAACTTCCCTGATTCATTTTTAAATAGTAACCTCCCCTTCGTTCTCCTTCTCTTTATTTCCTAAACAGACTAAGCTCATGCGGCATACGCTACATCTATTTATGGCAGCCTCCCTTCTTGGGGGGCTTGCTTCGTTGAGTGCAGGTTGCGGTTCGGACGCTCCGCCCATGGGCGAGGCCATCCCAGTGCGTGACTCTTTGCCCGTTATGGTGACCAAAGGCGTTTCGAAGTTGATTACGGACTCGGGTATCGTGCGCTATAAGATGATTGCAGAAGAATGGCATATCTTTGACAAGACGAATCCGCCTCGTTGGGAATTTCCGAAGGGTATCTTCATTGAACGCTATGATAATAAGTTTAAGGTAGATCTCCACCTGACAGCAGACAGTGCTTGGCTCTATAATCAGAATCTCTGGAAGCTGCGGGGACACATTCAGATGCACAATCAAGCAGATGGTACGCGTCTGACTACCGAAGAACTCTACTGGAACATGCGGACAGGCGAACTATCGTCGAATGTTTATACGCGACTGGTAGAGCCACACCAGGCAATCGAAGGAGATTGGTTCCGAGCACGCATTGTAAATAATGAGCCGACCGAATATCACATCAGACAGTCGAAGGGATTCCTTCCGATGGGCGATATACGCGAATCAACAGCTCCGGTAACGGTGACAGGTGAAGCAACTGACGACACAACGGCGGTTGACACCCTGCCCCAGCGAGAAGCACCTCGTTCCCGGCGCAAGTTTGAGGTTCAACCGCTTGAACGGTAGAAAAAGAAGTCGTTGTTGCTCGGACTGAAGATAGAGGAGGGAAAATCTTAGGGGTTGTTGCAGTAGAAAATCAAGCTATAAGGGCAGTTTCTACACGCTCAATAAAGATTATAGGCACTTTTTAAAAAAAAGAAGGGACTTCGATACAACTCCTTTTTTTTCTCTATCTTTGCCGCCGCCCTAAACGTGGGTACTTAGCAATGAAAAGAAACCTTAAGCCTCTTTTCATTGCTTTCGTTTTGCATTCCTCCTTTTTTGAGAGGCAAAATCATGGAAGAAATACAAACAATAAAACAATAAATAATGGCAGCATTACAAACGATCAGAAGCAAAGGCGCTCTGCTTGTCGGAGCTTTGGGTCTTGCCCTCTTTGCATTCATTGCCGAAGAGTTCTTCCGTTCGCTGGAAACGACTTCAGCGATGGAACGTAGCCAAGTAGGCGAAGTGTACGGAGAAAAACTCTCCATTCAGGATTATCAGCAGATGGTAGACGAACAAGCTGAGATTACCCGTCTCCAGATGCGCATGCAAGGACAAAACGGTAACTTGTCAGACGCTCAGATGGAGAGCATCCGTGAGCAAGTGTGGCAACAGTTTGTCAGTGACCAGGTGATTAAGCACGAATGCGAAAAGCTCGGCCTTTATGTAACCGACGGAGAGATGCAGGAGGCTTTGCGCTTGGGTCAGGCTCGCAGCCTTCAGATGGTTGCTGGCATCTTTGGCAATCCGCAAACGGGACGCTTCGACCTCGCTCAGCTTCAGAACTTCCTGAAGGAGTACACGAAGGCTATCGGTCAGGCACAGCAGGCTCAGAATGCGGAGGCTGTAGAACAAATCCAGATGATCAAGAAGATGTGGGACTTCTCCGAGAAACAACTCCGTCAGGAATTGCTCGGTAACAAGTACAACATGTTGTTTGCACTGGGCTTTACTTCTAACCCGATTGCTGCAAAGGCTAACTTCAACGACCGCACCATTCAGAAGAATGTCAACATTGCCGCTCTTCCTTATTCTACGGTGAAGGACGAAAGTGTCAAGGTGACGGACGACGACTTGAAGGCGATTTACAACCAGTACAAGGAAAACTTCTTTGTTGGTACGCCGACTCGCGACGTGAAGTTGATTGATGTAAACGTTGTAGCTAGTGCTGCAGACCGTGCAGAGCTGACTAAGCGCATTGCTTCTTTCGAAGAACAGCTTCGCAAGGGTGCTAACGTGGCCGATGTAGTGCGTAGCGCGAATTCAGAAGTGCAGTATACGAATTTGGCAATGAGCAAGAGCGCATTCAACAGCATACCGGATGTAGCAGCTCATCTTGATTCGATGGCAGTAGGTAGTGTAAAGGCTACTTATTACAATGCACAGGATAACACCATCAATACGTTGAAGCTGATTGCTAAGGAACAGGCTCCTGACTCTATTCTTTTCCGTCAGATTGCGGCCACAGCAGCTACACCCGAAGCTCGCAAGGCTCAGGCTGACAGCATCTTGAAGGCACTCAACGGTGGCGCTTCTTTTGCTGAGTTGGCAAAGAAGTACGGACAGGCTTCTGACTCTGTATGGCTTACTTCTAACCAGTACGAAACCTTCGGCATGGCTGAAGAGACGGCTATGTACCTCAACAACCTCTACCAGATTGGTGCAAAGAGTGCTAAGGTAGTTGCTAACGAACAGGGTGCCGCAGTGGTTCAGGTATTGGATCGCAAGAAGATGGTAACGAAGTACAACGTAGCTGTTGTGAAGTGTCCGCTGAACTTCTCTAAGAAGACTTACGAAGATGAGCTCAGCCGTCTGAACCGCTTCCTCGCACAAAACAAGGATATTCCGGCTATCGAGAAGAACGCAGCCAAGAATGGTTACATGCTCTATGACCTGCCGGGTTACTCTCCCTTCCAGAATATGATTCCCGCCCGCATCGGTGGTAGCCAAGCTAAGGATTGTGCTCGTTGGATCTTCGACGAAGCCGAGGCTGGCAATGTTTCACGCCTTTACGAATGTGGCCGCAACGGTGATCACTTGGTAGTAGCTTGTGTAACGGCAACAAACGATGATAACTTCTTGCCTTGGAGCAACCCCGACGTGAAGAACTTCCTCACGATGGTTGTGAAGCAACAGAAGAAGGCCGAGAAGGTAATGGCTATGGCTAAGAACGTAAAATCTACGGCAGACATGCAAAAACTGCAGGGAGCGGTGACTGCATCGCTTTCAAACCAAATGTTTACGAGCTATCCGATGGTTTCAGGTGTGAATACGCCGGAATTGAAGTTGGCTGGTGCGATTGCTAAGACTGCAGTAGGTAAAACTTCTTCACTGGTACAGGGTGCAGGTGCTGTGTACGTTTTCCAGGTAACGGGAGAATCAAAGGCAGCTGATAAGTATGATGAAGCTACCGAGGTTTCTCAGGTTAGCAACTCTATTGGTCAGCGTTGCTACAATGCAACCTTCAACTATCTCACGGCTCGTAAGTCTGAAATGGTTGACCACCGCTATCAGTTCTAACATCAAGCACTACAAGTGCTGAATTTGTAGCTTGCGAATACAATAAAGACCGAGGACATTTCCTTCTTGTGAAGGTATTGTCCTCGGTCTTTTTTAGTTTAACCTTTGGGCTGCTCCTGGCGCACGATGCCAAGGAGGAATCCTTTCAATTCTATTCGTTTCGTGGAAAACTTTAATGCGTACTTGGATAACTTGAATCCTGCTGATTTACAAAAGCTCTTTCAGACTAAAGGAAACCGACGTTTGTACAAGAAGAAAGACTTCTTTGTTCGTCAACATGCTGTTTCGCGTGTAGCGGGTTGGGTGGAGTCGGGTACGTTTCACTATCTCTATCACGATGCAGTGGGGAAAGTTCACGTAGTGGGTTATGCCTTCGCTCAGGAATTTGTATGTGATTACGCTTCTTTTGTTCAAGTTTGTGCATCGAAGGTCAGTATTCAGGCATTAGCTGATTGTGTCGTTTATGAATTACCCTTGGCTGAGTTGCTTGCTTTTTGGGAAAGCGATTCTGCGGCACAACAGATGGGCAGAAGGGTGGCTGAAAATTTGTACGAAGCAGCTTACGACCGTTTCTTGGACACGTATAACAGTCCGGAGATTCGTTACAAGAAGTTGATGCAACGTTGCCCGGGGTTGAAAGAGGTTGTTCCGTTGCGAAGTATTGCTTCGTATTTGGGTGTGACACCAGAAACAATCAGTCATATACGCAAAAGAATATAGGCAGTAGCCAAACCTTGAATTACTTCAAGCTTATTCTGTTGCAGATACGCTTACTTTGTACGCTTAAAATCGTATTGTTCTTATGGTGAGTTCGAATTATCAAGCCGAATGGGCGCGTTTGAGTGTGTGCATACGTCAGTATCAAAAGAAGAGTAGGGTCTATCTGCTTGCAAAACTGGGATTCTTTAGTTTAGGGGGTTGCTTTATTTACTGGACTGTCGATGGCTTCAGTTATCAGACCGTTGTAGGAGCGGTGTGGGCATTTATTCTCTATCTTGTTGCTTGTGTGGCAGATAATAAGTGTCAGAAAAAGATGAGCGTATGGCGCGAAATGCAATCGGTTTGTAAAAAGGAACTGGCTTATCGAAAAGGAGATTTTTCAGCATTTGATTCGGGCGAATGTTACAGCAATCCGGCACATGAATACTCATTTGATTTGGATATATTCGGTCCGTCCTCGTTGTACAATCGGATTAATCGCTGTGTGACGCAATTGGGACGGAATCGGTTGGCAGAAAAACTGACTGTGCTGGCACAGCAGGAACAACAAATCCATCGTTATCAAGACGCCATCGGAGAGTTGGCTGACCAATTCCATTGGCGCATCAAGTTCATGGCAAATCGTTTCGTACCTGACAACTCAGCCGTGTTTTCCACCTTTGTTGCTCGGGAAATACGTCACAGTTCGTTTCTTCAATCTATGGTTCCGTATGCGCTGGTTGCCATGACAGCCTTTACTTTCTTTTTAGGTCTTACCGAAGTGATAGCGTGGTCATGGTTTGCGGGCAGTGTGTTCATCAACTGGGGCTGTTCGATGTGTTTTCTCAAAAAGATGGCTATCATGGGGTCGAACTTGGAACAGTTGCACAAAGGCATGGTGGACTATGAGGAAATCCTGTCTGATTTGCACGGAGCGTCATTCAATTCACCCTTGTTAGTTTCCTTGCAGAAGGATTTGTTTCAAGGAGAAACGAGCAGCTTGAAAGCCTTTCGGGACTTGGCGCGGATACTCAACCTAATCGATCAAAGAAGCAATGCCTTGATATACCTACTTTTCAATGGTTTGTTCCTTTACGACATCATGTTGCTCAGACGTATTTTGTATTGGAAAGAACAGCACCTAGACCAGATGGAGCAGTGGCTGTCTGATATTGCCGAATTTGATGCGTTGGTCAGCCTGGCAAACTATGCGTACAATCATCCTTCTCGCACAGTAGCAGAAGTCTTGCCAGCAGACAGTGACGTCGTGGTGGAGGCTACAGAGGTCTATCATCCGTTTTTATCCGATGGGCAAGCTGTAACGAACAATTTTACGCTACGAAAAGGAAATGTGGCAGTGGTTACTGGAGCCAATATGGCAGGTAAGAGTACTTTTCTGCGAACCATCGGACTGAATTATATCTTGGCGTGTAACGGGGTACCGGTGTGCGCCACCTCCTTTAAGTTCATGATTGTAGCGTTGTTCTCAAGCATGCGGACAACAGATAATTTGTCTAAGGATATTTCTTACTTTCATGCAGAACTGATGAGGTTAAAGCAGTTGTTGCTCTTTGTACAGACGCATCCTTATACGTTGATTATTCTTGATGAAATCCTCAAGGGAACTAATTCGAAAGACAAACTCGAAGGGTCAAGAATGTTTTTGCATGAAATTATCCGTTATCGGGTAGCTGCACTCATCGCTACGCATGATTTGGAATTGGCTAAGCTCGAAGAAGAGAAGGGGGAAGTCTTTCAAAACTATTGCTTTGAGATAGAACTTTCAGCACAGATAAAATATACCTACCGAATCACGAAAGGGGTAGCACGAAACCTAAACGCTTCGTTTTTGTTGAGGAATATTCTGAGCAAAATAAGAGAAGGTGCAATTTGGTAACTCTTGTAGCACCTTCAAACAGCACGCACCAAATAAGAGTGGGGTAGGTCGGTGGGGCGAAAGTTTAGTGTGGATACTTTTTAAGGTAGTCTTCAATGGCTCGTTTCGCACATTGATAACCTTCTTCGTAGAGTGCAGTCAGCTTTTTCGTGTCACTTTCCAGTCTGTTTACTTCGAGCGGATGCTGGGGGCGAATGGAGAGCACAGTGCCTTCATCTTCCATGCGCTCGATTAACTCCAGCTGACGGTTGTAGTATGCGTTGAGTTTGCTTAATACTAATCGGAGGCGTGGGAAGCGTCGGTAGATGTACTTGGGAATCTTGATGTCGTGTCCACTCTTTCGAAAGCCCCGATTGCGCGTCAAAACGACAACATTAAAGGGATGTCCCGTAGCCAGGGCGCGTTCGATGGGAATAGAATCGATGATACCGCCATCTAACATCGGTTGGTGGTCGACCCAAACAATGGGACAGACAAAGGGAAGGGAAGAAGAGGCTTTAGCAATGGCAAGCAGGCGTTCAGGATTCTTTCTTTCGCTCAGATAACAGCTCTTTCCCGTGAGACAGTTGGTCGTTACCATTTCGAACGTCATGGGATTGGCAAAACAGGCATCGTAGTCGAAAGGAAGAATTTCGTTGGGGATTTTGTCGTAAAGCGTTTCCCGATCCAGGATGCTGCGTTGCGTCCAAAGGTATTTCATTCCGATATAGCGGTACTTTTCCAAAAAATCAATGTTGGTAATCTTCGCTCTTCCGCGTTGGCGGCTCATGTAAGAAAGGCCGTTGCAAGCTCCGGCGGATACGCTGACGCAATAAGGAAACTCAATCTGATTGTCCATGAAGTAGTCGAGCACGCCCGAGGTGAAAACACCACGCATACCACCACCTTCCAGGACAAGACCTGTGTTTATTGGGAAAATGTTCATATTGTAGAAAGGGAATAAGGGGATTTGTATCGCAAAGTTACGCGATTATCAAATTAAAACTGTATTTTTGCCACAATTTTGTGGACGTATGGAAAACTTTGCTATCTGAAAGCCGCCGGAGACGTCAACTTGTTTCCATCAGCCTTCACTTTGCGAGAGATATTCCATCTTGTAAGCCTTCCGCTCAGTAGAGTCGGCAATACAAGTTTGTGTCTACGAAGAGTGAGACCAAAAACAGCCTCCGGGCTTTTATTATTTTCATCCTTTTATCGAGTAAACTATGCTGTTTGAAAAGGCTACTTACGTAGAACGTCGTCGCAAGCTCTGTCAGCTTGTGGGCAAAGGTCTTATCCTGCTTTTTGGTAATAACGACAGTCCTAATAACTATCCAGCAAATGCTTATAAGTTCCGCCAGGATAGTTCCTTCCTTTATTTTGTTGGCCAAAAACGTGACGGACTCATTGCTGCACTCGATGCAGAAAGTGGTCGTGAGATTCTTTTTGGCAATGAAATAGATATTGACGACATTGTGTGGTACGGTTCGGTGCATTCTGTACAAGCAATGACAGAAGAAAGTGGTATGGATGAGTGCAAACCCATGGCAGCCCTTGCACAGTACGTCAATGAAGCGGTCAAGACGGGACGAAAGGTACACTTCTTGCCTCCTTATCGTTATGATACGAAGATACAGTTAATGGATTTGTTGGGAATTCATCCTTCACAACAACGTGAAGCAGCTTCGTTAGACTTAATTCATGCTGTTATTCAGTTGCGCTCTATTAAGTCAGAGGAAGAAATTGCTGAATTGGAACGAGCTTCAGAAATTGGCTACCGCATGCATACGACGGCGATGCGATTGGCTCGTCCAGGTTTGACGGAGCAATACATCGGTGGTGTACTCGAAGGCATTGCCCGTGCCTATGGTTCGCAAGTTTCCTTCCCCAGCATTGTGTCGATGCACGGAGAAATTCTTCACGGTTATCCTTCTACAAAACCTTTGGAAGAGGGCCGTTTGCTGCTCGTAGATGCCGGTGCTGAAACGAACGAACATTATTGTTCGGACCATACGCGTACGACACCGATTGGTGGTCGTTTTACGCAACGCCAAAAGGACATTTACAACATAGTAGTAGATTGTCACGATTTGGCATTAACTCATGCGCGTCCTGGTGTTCGCTGGTGGGATGTACACAAAGCCGTGTGCACCTTGATGACCGATCGATTGAAAGATCTTGGTCTGATGAAGGGAAATACAGCTGATGCAGTGGAAGCAGGAGCTCACGCACTCTTTTTACCTCATGGCTTAGGTCATATGATGGGCATGGACGTGCACGATATGGAAGGTTTAGGCCAAATATACGTGGGCTATGACGAAGAGACGCGTCCTTCCAGCCAATTTGGCTTGGCTTCGCTGCGTTTTGCTCGTCGCTTGGAAGCAGGACATGTTGTAACCGACGAACCGGGTATCTATTTTATTCCAGACCTGATTGACCTGTGGCGTAAAGAAGGTACCAATGCTGAGTTCTTAAACTTCGACAAGATTGAAGCTTACAAGGACTTCGGAGGCATTCGTATTGAGGATGATGTACTTATCACTCCCGACGGTTGCCGCTTCTTGGGTCAGGAACGCATTCCTTATCACGTAGACGAAGTGGAAGCTTGCTTGGAAGAGTATAAGGACGAATCGCCCTTCCTACTTTAAGGCTACTAGAAGCATTTGCTTCAGATAAAAGGGAGTGAAGTACAGATTGGAGTCAACTTGTAGTTGATAAGTTTCTCTCCATTCTTCATATTTCAACGCTTTTTACTCTTACAATGCTTTCTCGTTAGCTTTCTCCTTTCCCCTGAATTTAATCAAATATCAACCTCACAAACAAACAACTTTACACAATGAAAAAGATTCTCCTCGTAGCATTGGCAGCTGCCTGCCTCGTGCCTGGAAGCCTGATGGCAAAGAAGAAAAAGACTGAACCTAAGAAGGAAGAAATCACGTTTACCGTGATTAAGGAAAACCCTGTAACTTCTATCAAAGACCAAAACCAGAGCGGTACGTGCTGGGCATACTCTTCACTCGGTTTCTTCGAAGCTGAATTGCTCCGTATGGGCAAGGGTACGCACGACCTCTGTGAAGCTTTCCTCGTTTACAATACGTACATGGATCGTGCTGACAAGGCCGTTCGTACGCACGGTGATGTAAGCTTCTCTCAGGGTGGTTCTTTCTATGACGCAGCTTACTGCTTGAAGCATTACGGTATTGTTCCTGAAACTGCAATGCCCGCTCCCGGTACGCTCTATGGTGATAGCCTTTTCAACTTCAACCAGCTCGACGCTGTAACTTCTGCTTATGTTGGTGCATTGGCAAAGGGTAACCACAAGAAACTTTCTCTTACTTGGAAGAGCGACCTCTTCAACATTTACAAGAATTACTTTGGTGAACTTCCTAAGGAAGTAAAGGCTGCTGACGGTAAGACTTATACTCCGCAGGCATACGCTAAGGATTACCTTGGTTTGAACATGGATGACTATGTGTCTTTGACTTCTTACACGCACCATCCTTTCTACTCTAAGTTTATTCTCGAAATTCAGGACAACTGGCGTTGGGCTGAGAGCTACAACCTTCCCCTCGACGAATTTATGCGTGTGATGGACAGCGCCGTACGTAATGGTTATACTTTTGCTTGGGGTTCTGACGTAACTGAAACTTATTTCGGTCGCCAGAATGGCAAGGACTACGCTTACGTTCCCAAGAACTTGAAGGTTCGTGACCTTCAGGGTAGCGATGCAGCTCGTTGGGGCGGTACGCTTGATACGGGTGCAAAGGTTGCTTCTGATGAAGAAATGACCATTACGCAGGATCTCCGTCAAAAGGCTTATGACAACTGGGAAACGACCGATGACCACGGTATGGTAATCTACGGTTTGGCTAAGGATGACAAGGGTACGGAATACTTCATGGTAAAGAACTCTTGGGGTGACTACGGTAAGTACCACGGTATGTTCTACGCTTCTAAGGCTTATGTTGCTTACAAGACGATGAACATCCTCATTCACAAGAGTGCAATTCCTGCTGACATTGCAAAGAAGCTTGGTTTGTAATCAATAGAGCTTACAGTACGATATTCAAGTAAATATCGTCTAAATAACACGAAACAGCCTCGTATGCACAAGTGGCATACGGGGCTGTTTTTTCTTATATGTAATCACACAGAACTTCTTCACAATCCGTCTTGAAGCTCCGTTATTTCAGTTTAGCCCAGTGTATGGATTTTTTAAATACTGGAGAGTAAACGAGATTAGTTATTGGAAATTTAGTATTTTTGGCGCGAAAAACATTAGATACAACATATTGCTTAATTCTATTTGTTAGTATGAAACGCATCCTTTCCTTTCTGTTGGTTGGAATGACATTTGCCAATGATCTCTTTGCAGTACTGGATTTCGATCCTGAAACGAAGTATCGCATGGAGTGTAAAATATTTCCAGGAGGTTCTGTGGCATTAGGTGAACTTCATGGTTCTTCTGCATACCTCTATTATGTCAACGGAGATGTTTCGTCAGCCGATGCATGGTGGTATATCCGCAAGGAAGCGAAAGGTTATACGTTTACTAATGCTGTTACCGGACAATACATTACTTACAACAGTGAACGTATTCCGGGTGTAGCCAAAGGACTCGTTCTTACAACCAACGTTTCGGCAGATGCCAGCAGTTATTGGGATATTGAGTCGATAAATGGGCAGTTCATCATACGTAGTAAGGAACGTACTGAACAGGTCTTTAATCTGCGACGTGACAAAACCAATTTGCTTGGAACGTACGAAGGTTGGGGTGATGTCAACGAGCTCTTTACCTTCTATGATGAAGAGGGTAATGTGATTACAGACGAAGATGAGCAACCGGGAGAAGTACCTGATGAATTTCATGAAGCATTTGACTCTCTGCGTTTAGGTAATAAGCAATTGATCTATGATAAATTAAATCATCGTTACTTGTTGCCACTCAATATTTCTTTGCGTAAGGGTGGTGACTTGAGCGAAGTCTTTACTTATAAGCTGAAGAAAGGGTTTGAAAATCATACGGTCAAAATTGATGGACAAATTCCCGATGCACAGACTGGCCTCGTTACTTTAGACGATGTGAATTGCGAACGGGATTACAGACTTTCGCTTTGTGACAGTACCGATACGGAAGTGATGAATTCCCATTTGCGCTTTACCTTCCTTCCCGTAGTAGAAATTAATGTGCCTTCATGTAATGGCAGTGTTTACACAACGGGTACGATTCGTGTAACAAACAGTAATTTGGTAGGACACGATTCTACTTTTGTGGCTGCTTACAAATACCGAGGCGCGACTGCTCAGGGTTTTGAGAAGAAAGCTTATGCCATCAAACTTCTGGATAAGGCAGGTAATTCTGTAGACCGTTCCTTCTTTGGTTTACGCGAAGACAATAAGTGGATATTAGATGCGATGGCAGTTGATCCTGCTTGTATGCGTAACCGTTTGTCTACTGATTTGTGGAATGACTTCTCCACTCCTCCTTATTATAAGGATCGTGAACCCAAGGCTCGAACGGGTACGCGAGGTCAGTTCGTCGAAGTTCTTCTCAATGGTAATTATCATGGTATGTATTGCATGACCGAACGCTTGGATCGCAAGCAGTTGAAGTTGAAGAAATACATTCCAGCAGAGAAGTCTGAAACAGGTAAGGAAGTTATTCGTGGCTTGCTCTACAAATCCTCACAATGGAGCTATGAGGTATTTATGGGGCATGACCTTGATCGTTCTGAATACCCTAAGAAATCGCCGCAGCCTTATACCAATCGATTGGGGCAGGAGAATTGGTCGACATTTGAGTTTAAATATCCTGACTATGAAGAAGAGGCTGTCGAATGGAAACCACTTTGGGAGGCAGTTAACTTTGTTGCAACCAGTGAGGATGATTATTTCGACCGTGATGTGAAGAAGTATTTTGATTATCCTGTGTTGCAGGACTATTACCTCTTCCTTGATCTCTTGTTGGCAACGGATAACCATGGTAAGAACATGTTTTATTATGTCTACGATACGACAGGACCTGAAGGTAATCGTTTAAGTATAGCTCCTTGGGACTTAGATGGCGTTTGGGGTGCCCGTTGGGATGGTTCTACTCGAATTACACGAGCCAATCAAGACCTCGATCAGTTCATTTGGAAGCATGAACATGGTCAACTCACACTCTTTGACAGGCTAAAGAAGAGTAATACCATTGCTTGGCAGGATGAGCTTGCTGATCGTTATGCGGCTCTCCGTACCACCTACTTCAATGAAGCTAAGCTAGTTGACCGGATTACGCAATATGAAGAGCTGTTTACTGAAAGCCAGGCCGATCTTCGCGAAGAGAGGCGTTGGCAGAAGTATCATGACAATGTCTCGGAGGCAACAGCCTATATGAAGGAATGGATTAAAGACCGTATTGCAACACTCGATGCAAAGTATGGTTATGACCCGATCGTCTCGTCACTCAATGCTGTAAAAGCAGATCAATACTTCCGTGTGCAAGGCGATAAAGGTTGCATCTGTATTACATCAGGAGAGATTCGTCCCGCCCGAGTCTATAGTGTGAATGGAACCTTACTTCGTCAGATTACATTGAAGCAAGGATTTCAAGTCTTGAACGGATTTGAGCCAGGCATTTATATCCTAGAAGGAGAAAAGGTTGTGGTGAAATAGTCAACTTTCGGGGCTTAGAGTTTTGACAAAGGTGAGACCGTTGGGTTTGTCACAAAGTATGGAGTGGTAATTTCATATTGAGCGTCTCATCCTTTTTCTCTTTACGACATTTGGTCTCATATATAATTTTATTCGATATACAATTACTTACATACATATCTATCTATTTAATCTATGACGCTAAAGAATATCTTTTGCAACACGGGAAGCCCGCAAAGGTTTCTCACGCTCTTATTCTCGGCGTGTGCCACGTATTCAGCTTGGGCACAGCTGAATGTAGACAAGACGTACTACATTAAGAGTGTATCAAATGGGCAAGTTTTTTCCAACCAAGGAAATGGAGCAAACAATGCCTCTGTGATAACGGAAGTTTTAGACCAGAAATCTTCGGGGCAGAAGTGGAAGGTGGTACGCTCAAATAGTGCAAATCAAAATGGTTACATTATCGTCAGTGCCGGTTATCCCAATGCGGCTATTGACGTGGCACCTACTGCAGCAAGAAAATTTTACTTGCTTCATTGGAATGCTGATATTACCTCCGAAAATGAAAAGTTTATTATCGAACCCGTACAGGGAAAGGAGAATACTTACCAGTTGAAGTGGGAAAAGACACCAAGCATGGCTGTAAGTGTTGTCGAGGGTAATAAACTAAAGTTGATCAATGGGGGTAGTACGGATGCTTTTGAATTTGTGTTCGAAGAAACCACACCGCAAGAAAAGCCTCTTCAAGAACCTTGGCAGGACGAAACAGTATTTGGTATCAATAAACTTCCTGCTCATGCTACATTCATGCCTTATCTGAACGAAGGTAAGTTGCTTGCAGACAAGGCTCGTTTTGAGAAACCTTGGAACAATCCGACTGGGGCAGAGTGGCTTTCACTCAACGGCGTATGGAAGTTGAACTGGGTAAATGAACCTTCAAGTCGTCCTACTGAAGAAGAGTTTGCTGTCGATCATGCAGATGTTTCTCAGTGGGATACCATCAGTGTACCTTCGTGCTTGGAAATGAAAGGCTATGGCAAGCCCTACTATATCAATGTAGACTACCCGTTCCATAACCAACCGCCCTTTATCCAAATGAAGGGTGGACTCCATAATTCCGTGGGTTCTTATCGTCGCGACTTTAACTTGCCCGAAGGTTGGGACAGCAAGCGAGTAGTGCTTCACTTCGATGGTATTTACAGTGCGGCTCATGTTTGGGTAAACGGAAAGTACGTAGGTTATACTGAAGGACCTAATACTGATGCAGAGTTCGACCTAACCAATGTCGTTCGCCCTGGTGCTAATAATGTTGCCGTACAGGTGTTCCGCTTTAGTGATGGTTCGTATCTTGAAGGACAGGATATGTGGCACATGAGCGGTATTCACCGTGATGTTTATCTTTATGCTACGCCAAAAACTTACGTCAGTGACCATATCATCACCTCCAAGTTGAAGTCAGACTATGCAAGTGGTGACCTCAAGGTTCAGGTTGAAATGGCGAATCCCGCTGGAGAAGCACTGAAGAAGAAAGTAAGTGTCAAATTACTGAGTCCTGCTGGTACGAAGGTAGCAGAACAGTCCGTCGACTTTAGCTTTGCCGCAGGTGAAAAGGTCAAGACGCAGACGGTTGACTTCACTTCACTCTTGAGCCTAGAAGCTTGGAGTAGTGAGAATCCTGCGCTTTATACTGTATTGGTGAAGCAGCTTGATGAACAGAGTCAAGAAGAAATGGCATTTGCTACGAAATACGGCTTCCGTGAGGTAAAGATTGACAATGGAAAAGTGTATGTCAACGGACAGCAAGTATTCTTCAAGGGTGCTAATACGCAGGATACCCATCCTGTTCACGGTCGTTCGATTGATGTGCCGACCATGCTTCGTGATGTGCAACTCATGAAACAGTCCAACATGAACATCATCCGTGGCAGTCACTACCCGCGTCAGCCGAAGATGTATGCAATGTTCGATTATTATGGACTTTATTGCATGGATGAGGCAGATATTGAGTGTCATGCCGACTGGTCAAATGCGAAGAATTATATTTCGGGTGCTTATACCTGGCGTGCTTCTTACATTGACCGTATTGATGCCATGGTAAAGCGTGATCGCAACTTCCCCTCCATCATTTTCTGGAGCTTGGGTAATGAAAGTGGTATTGGGTCAAACCTTCAAGCCGCTTATGACCGTGCAAAAGAACTTGATCCGGAGCGTATTGTACACTACGAAGGAGCTACGCGTCAATGGAAAGATTATACCGATCTCTTTAGTGTGATGTATCCCACTGTTGATCGTGTGAAGAACGAAGCCAATAACAACTGGGCCAATAAGCCTTACTTCATGTGCGAGTATGCTCACGCAATGGGTAATGCTGTGGGTAACTTGAAGGAGTATTGGGACGCTATCGAAAGTTCTAAGTTGGGTATTGGTGGATGTATTTGGGACTTTGTTGATCAGTCGATCTATGATGCTGCCGATATTAAGCAAGGTAAACTGACTGCTAACGGATTCCCCAAGTACATGACGGGCTACGACTATCCCGGACCTCACCAAGGTAACTTTGTCAACAACGGTTTGATTTCTGCTGATCGTGCTTGGTCACCCGAATTAGCACAGGTAAAGCAGATTTATCAGTATGTGAAGTTTGGTGCGTTCGATCAAGCAAATAAGACGATTGAGGTGCGCAATGCATATAACTTTACAGACTTGCAGAAGTACAATCTGAAATATACGATTCTCGAAGATGGTCGTGAAGTTGAAACTCATACCGTTGCACTTCCCTCTATTCTGCCGGGTACAAGCGAACAGTGTCAAGTGCCATTCTCTACAGAGATTCAAAAGGGTAAGGAATATCTTCTCAATGCTCAGATTGTATTGAAAGAAGCTACGTCTTGGGCAGAAGCTGGTTATCCAATTGCAGCTTATCAGATGAATCTTCAGGCCTATAGTGGTGTGCTTCCTACAGCCGAAGCTGATGTTACTCGTCCGTTGACTTGCGAGCAGGACGAAAAGGGTAATTATGTAATCAGTAACGACAAGGTAAGCTACACCTTTGCTGCGGAAGATGGCCGTCTGACCAACTGGAAGTACGGACGCATGGTTTTGCTTAACAATGATTTGAACAAAGCCTTCGACTATGCCAATTATCGTTGGGTCGAAAATGATGCAGCTTCAGGCGATGACTCTGGTGGTGGGGCAACAGGTCCCGATGCACCTGTTGCTAATGGTATTTCTAAACGTCAAATTGTGAGCGAACCAACTGTTGAAACTGATGGTTCAGTTCGTTTGACAGTAAGAAATGAGGGTTCGCTTTGCAACGTGCAGTATACTTATACGCTTTATCCTACAGGTGTAATGGATTTGTCGATGCGTTACAATCCAAGAGCTAAGGACTTGCGTCGTATCGGTACGCGTGTGATTCTTCCTAGCTCATTGACCAATGTCGAATATTATGCGCGTGGTCCCTGGGATAACTTTGTAGACCGTTCGGATGCCTCCTTCCTGGGACGTTATATGACTACGGCTGTCGACATGTACGAACCTACGCCTCGTCCGCAGACCTGTGGTAATCGTACGGATATGCGTGAGTTAATCCTTTCTGATAACAAGAGTGATTTCCATCTCCGTGTAGAAGCAACTAACAACGTAGACTTCCAGCTTCTTCCCTTCCGTGATGAAATCATGTCTAAGGCTAAACACCGTTGGGAACTTCTTCCTGGAAACATCGTCTTGCATTTGGACTACATGCAAAAGGGTGTAGGTAATGGTAGTTGCGGCCAGGGCACAGGTACACTGCCTAAATATATGTGTCCTACTTCAGGCACCTATGGTAATAGTGTTCGCTTTACACCTTATACGGATAAGGAAACGGGTATCGGTTGCATCACGAAACCTGAGATGGCTCCGATTCAGGTACGCGTAGTTGAAGGCGTTGTTGTTTGCGAAGGAGCTATCCCGGCTTCTACTTCCGTAGAAGTTTACGACCTGGGTGGTTCACGTGTAGCACAGACCTTTACATCTGTTCCTACTGACCGCTTGACACTTTCTATCGTATCGCAGCCTCGTGGTTCATACATTGTGAAGGTAGGCAAGGTTAGCTACAAGGTTGTTCGCTAAAGTTTTGGGAGGAAATACAACGCATGCTTGTTGTTGCTTTCCTTTGATCCAAAAGATGATTTTAAAGAGGGTGAACCGTTTGATGCGGTTCATCCTCTTTTTCGTTTTCAGTCAGTAAACAGATTGTTTGAACAACGAAAAGTGTCCGGTTCTTCTCTCTTGAATAGGTCGAATCAGAGCAATGACCTGTTACTTGTTGTATAGAGGAGTTCAAGTTTTACGTATAGAGATAGTTTTCGATAATAATTCGTGTCATTTTTCCATTTATCTTTGCAGACCCAAAGTGAAGCACGCGCTTCTTCCACTGATTGTCATTCCAAACATATTCTATGAAAAGTATCCTTTTTGTCTGCCTTGGCAACATCTGCCGCTCATGTACGGCAGAAGAAATTTTCCGAGTGAAAGCAACGCAAGCTGGAAAAGTTGAACAATTTGATATTGACTCAGCAGGACTCATCAATTATCATGAAGGTGAACTGCCTGATGAGCGGATGCGTCGTACCGCTGCTCGCTATGGCTATCAATTGGTTCATCGTTCGCGTCCGGTATGTACAGCCGACTTTGAACGCTTTGATTACATTGTGGCAATGGATCACAAGAATCACGAAAAATTAGAGCGGATGGCTCCTACGCCCCAACAACGTAACAAAATAGTTCTGATGGCGAATTACTTGACAGCGCAGAAGAAGAATTTCACCTACATCCCCGATCCTTATTATGGTACGGCACGTGATTTTGAACTTGTGGTCGAGTTGCTGGAAGAAGCTTGTGACGAATTACTTCGACAAGTTTCAATGGAAAACTAATTTTCATCTTCATCGCGTTTCCTGTCTCTGAGCGTACGAACTTTCTATCTTCTCTTTTGTCAAATGCCGCTTTCTTACAAAGTGGCTTTATGTGTAGAGGCGAATTACACTTTTAAGCAAGGCTTAGGGGCATCTTTGAGAAAATATCATTACATTTGCGCCACTTATTTACTAATTCTTTAACAAGCAAAATCTATCATGGAGCAAAAAGATTTGCAGTTCATTGCCAATCAATTTGAAATCAAAGGCAAAGTCGCTGAGGTGAAGCCTTTAGGAAATGGTCTGATCAATACCACCTATATGGTCGTAACAGAAGGAAATGATCCGGATTATGTGCTTCAGCACATCAATACAGCGATCTTCCCCGATGTGGATATGTTGATGGATAATATTGTAGCTGTAACTGGCCACATCCGTAAGAAGTTGGAAGCTGCTCATACCGAAGATATCGACCGTAAAGTGCTGAACTTTGTGCCCTGCAAGGATGGAAAGCATTATTTCCTTCACGAAGGTAAGCACTGGCGTGTAATGGATTTCATTCCTGATACAGTTTCAAAGACGGGCGTTACGCTTGAGAGTTCAAAGATTGTAGGTGAAACCTTTGGTAACTTCCAGGCAATGCTCGCAGATATTCCCGCTCAGTTGGGTGAAACCATTAAGGACTTCCACAACATCGAGTTCCGTCTCCAGCAACTCAAGGAAGCTGTAGAAGCTGACAAGGCAGGTCGTTTGGAAAGTGTAAAGGATATCGTGGCTGAGGTAGAAAAGCGTGCCGACTCCATGACACGTAGCGAAAGACTTTTCCGTGAAGGTAAATTGCCTAAGCGCATTTGTCATTGTGATACGAAGGTTGATAACATTCTCTTCGACAATAATGACAACGTGCTTTGCGTAATCGATCTCGATACGGTGATGCCCAGCTTCATTTTCTCTGACTACGGTGACTTCCTTCGTTCTGCAGCCAATACAACGGCTGAGGATAGCCCCGAATTGGATAAGGTTGAATTCCGCATGGACATCTTCAAGGCTTTCACCGAAGGTTATTTGAAGACCGCTAGTGCATTCTTGACTCCGATTGAAATCGAGAATCTGCCTTACGCAGCAACGCTCTTCCCCTACATGCAGATGGTTCGTTTCTTCGCAGACTACCTTAACGGCGATACTTACTATAAGATTCAGTATCCCGAGCATAACTTGGTACGTACGAAGAATCAACTTGCGCTCCTTAAGAGTGCAGAGGCTCACATTCCCGAAATGGAAGCCTTCATCCAGGAACAATTGGCAAAGTAATTGTGCCGACTTAAGAACAAATGAATACTTAGGGTATTCATAAAGTTACAAGAGGGTGCATCGTAATACACGATGCACCCTCTTTTTTTTGCGATTACCAATGAATAGTCAATCTTTTTCAAACAGACTAAGAAGCACTTTATTAGCCGAGATGAAAGCTGGCTTTCTAACGAGTTGCAGATGGTGTACATGATGTACGCTCGTGTCATGCCGCGCCCCATAGCAACCGCAACTTCCCCCCACCGATTTATAATGAGCAATCGATGGAGATAAAACCAAGCCGCGACCGTATCATCCAATCCTTCCCAATCAGCTGCACAGCTCTCCGTGCTGATAGAAGGAGCAGCAATCGTAGCATCCGATTCATTTTTCCCTTCACAGATTCAGCCAGTCCTGTCAGATTCCCCCCAAAGCAAGTGAAATCCCCAATTCGTTCAGTCCGATCAAGCTACTAATCAGTGAATCTATCAATAAGTTCCATCAGATAATCCTATTTACAAGAGAATCACTCCCTAAGGTCAATCAGCCAAGAGATTGACTAAGTAAGCCCCCCAATCAGGTCAATCCGCTTTACCCTTTCACCCGTAAATAGCCAGATACGATCCATCAGATAAAGCATTTCCCTGGTAAATGGTCGAATCAGGTGCCGCAGACAAACGTCTTCACCGATAAACGCTCCGAGAAGTCATGCCGGCTCCTCCCCAACTTCACTTCGACCAGAAAAGAAACACGCCGTATCCACTTCTTATCAGCAACAAGCCACGGGCAGCCAGCCCGGATGCAAACAATAAAATAGAAGAACGACTCAGCGCGAAAGTCCGTAGAAAAGCTTAACTTTGTAAAGTTCATGCCGAAAACACCCCCATGAACCCCAACAGAAACTATTCATATAAAAAACAAACAACCTTCAGCCCCTTCGACTGAACAATCATTTAACCAACACCTTATTAATCATGATCTATTCCATCCAGCGTTTTTACAAGCCCGAACTGACAAACGATTTGCATGACGAATTCATGCAGGAATGTGCCAGCATCCTTTTATCCCTCGGAAAGACCGGAAACGAAATGTTCGAGAACCTGAAGAACCGCTTCAGCCGTGCATTCGCCGAAGAAGAGAAGTGGTTCAAGAACACCACCGCCGACCCGGCACAATCAGCGCTTCACAGCCTGTCCGATGAACGAAAACATGCCTATTCGGGAATGAGAGTAGCTCTCAAAGGAATCGTAATGGTCAAGCTGGACAGTGCCGAAAGTGCGCAGATGCTGCTGAAACACTTTACCGTTTACCAAAGAAACCTGAATACCAGTCTGGAAGGACAAACCGCCATCATCCGTAACCTGCTCAACGCCCTGGCACAGCCCGAGGAACAAGCAGCATTGGCAGCCACACAAACCCTAGTATTCTACGACCGGCTGCAGACGCTCAACGAACAAGTCAGCGAGCAGAAGATGCGCTGCCGTGAATTCAACGGCCACTACGTGAAGGCCGCTTTAAGAAAGGCCCGCAACGCCATGGACGAAGTCTACGGGGAGGCCGTAAAGCTGATGGAGGGCCTGGCCAATTTGTTTGGCGGTTCCTATGAAAAGGCCGTCGGCCTGTGGAATGCTTCCATCAAGAAGTACAAGGAAACACTGAAAGCCCGAAAGGCAGCACGCGCCGCAGCAAAGAAACGAAAGGAGGAAAAGCAGATGGAAGAGGCAACCAGCCACCAGCCGGCGGCAGGATCTCCCGATAGTCAGCTGTCGAACGAACAGGCAGACGGAACGCAACCCAGCCAACAGTCCCTTCAGCCCGGAATCCAACCAGGCAGATTGGAAAAACATGCGGACAGCAACCAGCATATAAGCAAAATACACCACCCCAAAGAGGAGAAAATACAATCCATAGCGGTAAATATGCCAAAAACACCAGCAGGGAAGGGAGATACCGCCAATTCAACCAGGCACAAAGCCAGCTCAGCCCAGCAAGTAACTTCTTATATATAAAAATATAAGTGCATAAGAAGCAGTAAAGAAGCTCAAGGGATAGAGTGCAAGGCTAGAAGAGAGATAAAACGTAAGCAAAGAGAGAATGCAGACTCATTTTCCCTTCCGTCTTCTCACACGAATGTCATCCCCTTCTCCTACATTTGTCGACACGTGCACCCCGCCCGCATAAAAATCTCTCCCAAGGGCGAAAAAAAAATCACTGCGTTGTCTTTGTTGATATCCAACGTCTAACGCACAGTTTTCAGGAGATTTCCCAAGAATCTCCCAGAATTTTTTCGCGAAAACATTTGGTGGGAATAAAATCTTGCCGTACTTTTGCACTCGCTAAACGGAACTACGGCACACGCCGCTTACCGCTTAAGCAATCGATCTTTGAAAGAATTACATAAAACATTTGTAGAGAAGTACAAGAGACCAAACAACGCACACTTAGCAATAAGGTGCTTGGGTAATTAAAAATAAGTCTTTTGTCAATTCCTATTCAATAGACAGGAACCTGGGCAAATAAACAGAAAACAAACAAAACATTATATTACAATGAAGAGTTTGATCCTGGCTCAGGATGAACGCTAGCTACAGGCTTAACACATGCAAGTCGAGGGGCAGCGGGAAGGAAGCTTGCTTTCTTCGCCGGCGACCGGCGCACGGGTGAGTAACGCGTATCGAACCTGCCTCATACTCGGGGATAACCTTGCGAAAGTAAGACTAATACCCGATGTTTTCATCTCCTCGCATGAGGAGTTGAACAAAGTTTTTCGGTATGAGATGGCGATGCGTCCCATTAGCTTGTTGGCGGGGTAACGGCCCACCAAGGCATCGATGGGTAGGGGTTCTGAGAGGAAGGTCCCCCACATTGGAACTGAGACACGGTCCAAACTCCTACGGGAGGCAGCAGTGAGGAATATTGGTCAATGGACGGAAGTCTGAACCAGCCAAGTAGCGTGCAGGATGACGGCCCTCTGGGTTGTAAACTGCTTTTAGTTGGGAATAAAGTGCGGTACGTGTACCGTTTTGTATGTACCATCAGAAAAAGGACCGGCTAATTCCGTGCCAGCAGCCGCGGTAATACGGAAGGTCCAGGCGTTATCCGGATTTATTGGGTTTAAAGGGAGCGCAGGCGGACTCTTAAGTCAGTTGTGAAATACGGCGGCTCAACCGTCGGACTGCAGTTGATACTGGGAGTCTTGAGTACACGCAGAGATACTGGAATTCATGGTGTAGCGGTGAAATGCTCAGATATCATGAGGAACTCCGATCGCGAAGGCAGGTATCTGGAGTGTAACTGACGCTGAGGCTCGAAAGTGCGGGTATCAAACAGGATTAGATACCCTGGTAGTCCGCACAGTAAACGATGAATACTCGCGGTTGGCGATATACAGTCAGCCGCCAAGCGAAAGCGTTAAGTATTCCACCTGGGGAGTACGCCGGCAACGGTGAAACTCAAAGGAATTGACGGGGGCCCGCACAAGCGGAGGAACATGTGGTTTAATTCGATGATACGCGAGGAACCTTACCCGGGCTTGAACTGCCAGTGACGCATGCAGAGACGCATGTTTCTTCGGACACTGGCGGAGGTGCTGCATGGTTGTCGTCAGCTCGTGCCGTGAGGTGTCGGCTTAAGTGCCAT
>OIHW01000073.1_pt1 | contig 44783 bp, 35 predicted proteins | sample 1582531 | NCBI WGS metagenome assembly OIHW01 (sample SAMN02675048, study PRJEB24791) | human gut metagenome, SKBSTL034 | isolation source: stool | host: Homo sapiens | place: USA
TCGACAGAATAGAGTGATGATTCCTTCCTCATTATCTTTCTGTTTTGAAGACATGCTTCTCATCTATACCCTACAAAAAGCAAACAGCCCAACCCATTCATACGATTTACGTACAAACAGGTTGGGCTGCTCTTATTATTCCGCAAGTATGCTCAACAACTCCTCGCCATACCGTTCCATCGAAGCCTTTCCAAAGTAAGGAATCTTTGCCAGGTCTTCGCGTGTTTGAGGTTGAGCATTGGCCATGGCAATGATGGCCTTGGTCTGAAGCACCACATAGGCGGGCACACTCAGTTCCTCTGCCTTATCTCGTCGCCATTGTAGCAAACGCTTATAGAGTGCTTGGTTGGTGACTTCTTCAGGCACAGAAATTTTATCTGTACGTTGATGCGTAGTCTTCCCTTGCCTTGCCGACTTCGGATCGGCTTCACGGTCTTGCTCAATCAACAAGCGGGCGCGAAGGCTGAGGTACTCCTTGGTTACAAAACCCTCTTTGGCCACAAAACGGAGTAAGCGCGTATGAAGCGAAAGTTCAGCACTCAGTTCTTGACGCAATGTCGTAATACGCTGACGAACTTCGCGATTGTCGACTTCCACATCTGTTTCGCGCACAAAGTCACGCAGCAGCTCTAAGCGGTCTGCAAAATAAGCACTTCCCTTCTTGACTCGTTCTTGCAAAGCCGAATCGGACAAATCGCCACCCGCCAAAGCAATCAGTTGTGAGTACTGACGGTGAAAAGTGCTCGACACGTTGACTACATGAGCATCGAAGAGTTTCACTTCGGCCTCGCAACGCTGACTGGTGCGGCTGTAAGTGCGATAGAGATGCTCTTCGAATTGGCGATGAATGCCGGCAAGCGCGGCGCGCTCCTTGATAAAGGTAAAGAGTTCGGTAAGCAAGTGCAAGGCATACTCGTTACGCATTTGGTTTAGCCGCTCATGGGTCACTTCTTCAGCTCGGGCCTGCGATTGGAACGCTGTCACCTTTTCATCCGCTATGATGGCATCTGGAGTAAGTGGACGACTGAGCACGATACCCTCGAGGGTACGGCAACGGCTCAAGGCAACGTAAGTCTGACCAGCAGCAAAGGCGGCAGAAGCATCTATTTCAACGTGATCAAACGTCAAGCCTTGACTCTTATGAATCGTAATGGCCCAAGCAGGCTTAATCGGGAACTGAACAAAGGTGCCTTCTACGATTTCCTTGATTTCGCCCGTCTTTTCGTCCAAACCGTAGCGCGTATTTTCCCATCGTTCAGGATGAACAATAATCGGTTCCTTTTCGGTATCGACAGGTTGCACGGTAAAGTTGCGCTCGCCAATCGCAATGACATTGCCCAGCATGCCGTTGAAGTAGGTTTTGTTGACATCATTCTTGACAAACATGACTCTGGCACCTTCTTTAAGGGTTAAAGCCTCGTCTACAGGAAACGATGTTTCCGGGAATTTCCCTTCTACCTTGGCGGCATAGGTATATTCCTTTCCCGAGAGTTTCGCCAACTCGGCTTGATTGATGGCTTGTGCCTGGTGGTTGTGGGTCACCAGACGAACGGCATCTTGATAAGGAGAAGGCGCATCTGCTGGCAAGCAACGGGTATTGAGTTGCTGCAACACCTGGTTATCTGCTCGTCCTTCACGAATGGCATTCAGCAGATTCAAAAAATGCTGATCGCTCTGCCGGTAAACTTTCGTCAGTTCTACTGTCACGTAATGTGTACGACGCAAGGCTTGACTACTGAAGAAAAATGGTGTATCATAATAACGGGATAACATGGGCCACTCATCCTCCCGAACAACTGGTGCAAGCTGTTGCAAATCACCGATGAGCAACAATTGAACACCACCAAATGGCTGTGTGTTGCGGCGAATGCGGCGCAAAGTGGCATCCACAGCATCGAGTAAGTCGGCACGGACCATACTGATTTCATCTATCACAAGCAAGTCTAGACTACGAATCAGCCGCATCTTTTGCTTATTGATTGCAAAGGTATTGTTCTGAGGCATCTGCGCCCCCGGAAAGAAAGGAGCAAACGAGAGTTGAAAGAAAGAGTGGATGGTGACGCCTTCGGCATTGATGGCGGCAATGCCCGTGGGGGCAAGTACAACCATACGTTTGGGTTTATCCTGGCGTAAACGTCGCAAAAAGGTAGTCTTACCTGTTCCGGCCTTTCCGGTGAGGAAAAGATGGGTATCAGTTGTCTCTATAATCTGACGGGCAAGAGCTATCTGTGGATTATCTTGGGGCATGGGAAGGGATTTCATTCTAACAGAATCAGACAGACGAACGCATTTTGCATGCATCCGCCTGTCTGGCTATAGGGATCACATTGCCACAAAGGCAAAACTTCAATTGATTGAAAAAAACGGGAATCTAAAGGAAGATATTACGAATGAGCAGGAGTTGCAGGTCTGACTACGCGAACCGCACGTTTTATCTTTTTGCCCCGACGCTCGTGAAACATTCTTCTAGCAAACTTACGATCGGCACTCAGTACCTTGACAAGTTTGCGGGCACCAATCAGTTTCTCCAAACGCTTCGTGTATGACGTCTCGATGCGCAAGGACTTTTGATTGAAACGCTCTATCTCGTCTAATACACGAGCACATTCGCGGTCACTTGGATTGTGTGCCGCTGCTAAACGAAGTGCCTTGGCTTTCTGACGTTCGAGGATGTGTTGTTTCTCACGCATTTCGAAGAACACAGGGAAGAACTTCTGAGCTTCTTCCTTTGTCAAACCGGCTTCACGCGTAATAAACGTTGTGATTTCTCGAACAAACCGTTCCCGCTGACACCGTTCATTATGCTGATTGTCGTTTTTCTCCTTTTGATTGTTGTTCCAACCGTCCTGCCAATCTTTCTTTTGACTCGTAGCATGGGGCTGACAAACTTCTTCCTCTAAGCGGGGGCACTGCGCAGCGGTCACTGCTTCCAGAGGAAGAGAGAGACTGAAAGGCAGGATAAGCAGAAAGCGACAGAGAGAAAAAATCTTATTCATATTCGGAAGTATAATAGGTTACATCTGCATCGCCCGATGCCAACAGATAATCGTAAGCGATATCGGCTTCCTCCTTGGCTGTTTCTTCGGCTGTGAGCACAGTCGTATCATACGAAGCCGTAGAAGGAAGAATAACTTGCGTAAAAATCACAAAAAGCGCGGCTATGCTGGCGGCACCGATAAGCGGTATCCAACGCACAACGGGTAATTCGGGATGTACAACCGGACGAACAGTTTCTGCGCCAATACGTTGCATGAGCTCATCGGCAAAGCGAGTAAAATATCCTTCGGGCACAACGAAAGGATTGTGCGATGAAGGGGCGTGATGAATATCAAATGACTGCTTCATGGGAAAAGTTGTGAGGTTGAGGACATATAAAGTAGATTGAATGAGGTTTACAGCAAGAGAAGTACTGAAAGAGATTCATACGCTTTATGCTATACCTCGTAAATGATAGACTGAAAGGAGATCAAAGGGTTTAATCGTGCTCGTGAAAATAGGCTTCAATTTTCTTTACAGCAAAATGGTAAGAGGCCTTGAGTGCGCCCACGCTCGTGTCGAGCAACTGGCTCATCTCTTCATACTTCATTTCGTCAAAATACTTGAGATTGAAAACAATGCGCTGTTTCTCAGGAAGAGAAGCGATTGCCTGTTGTAAGAGGAGTTCAGTTTCATCGCCATCAAAATAAGGATCGCTCTCAAGCGTGCGCGCGGCTTCACCTGTATCGTCACTCAAGCTTTCAGTAGGATGTTGTCGCTGAAGCATGGTCAAACTTTCGTTGAGCGCAATGCGATACAGCCAGGTAGAGAGTTGACAATCTCCCCGGAAAGTATCCAAGGCTTGCCATGCCTTCATAAAGGTATTTTGCATGATGTCGTCAGCATCCTCATGATACTGAACAATGCGACGTATCTGCCCGTAAAGTCGGGGAGACAAGTCGCGCACCATGGCCGCAAACGCTTCCATACGAGTGGAAGGGTCGTGCAAACGTTCGATACTATAATCTGAGGAAGACATGAATGCAATACAAAATAGGAAAACAGACGCTTCGCAGGAAACCAGAATGAAAAGACTGGATTCACCACCAAGCGTCTGCCAGTTTAGATGCTAAAACGTAATAGCATGTTTCAAGCAATATACCATGAATTCGTTCGGTCATCGAATACAGCAAGCTGTATTTCAAAACAAGGCCTTACCAAATTAAGCGATGGATATTTTACGGGTTTGCTTTGCTACGCGGAGAATGTAGCACCCCTTACGCAAATTGAGGCTGATTGTCTTGTCTGCACTGTCGATGCGTACGGACAATACCTTCTTGCCTGTCACATCAAAAACCTCCAGGATTTCGCCTTGGGCATTCTGTAACTTAACAAGCTTTCCTTGTACAGTCATACGTACATCACCGACTTCCTCAGTCCAAGCATGTTCTGCAGCCCCATAAGCACTGAGCGGCTCTAAACAAGGAGTCAAGGCAGAAACTTCAGCTGCAAAAAGGGAATGAACGGGAAGTTCGGGAGAAGCGAAAGCTACAGAAGGAACGACGGCGATCGCTGCAATCCCTAAGATGCGAAGTATTGTTTGCTTCATAATCATCAATTCAATACATTATCAATTGACACCGGAACCTGTAAACACGATGTATTTACCCACTCTATCTGATGAGGTATGCCATACATGAGGTTCTATTCGAAAACTGAATACTACCAGAAGAAGGCAGGTAAATCAGACAGATGCTTACAAACTGAAAGTAGGAAAAAGAGACACGAAATGACGTTTCACGCTGACAGTCTGAAAGTTTTGGTGTTTGCAAAAGTAGCTGATTTTGCGAACACAACAAATTCTGCCTCCCTTTTTTTGCTTCGGGCTTAAATCTTCGTACATTTGCGGCTCTTCTTGCTTAGGGGTGTACGCTCTTTTGGGCGTGCTGAGATCATACCCTCTGAACCTGCACCGGATCATGCCGGCGAAGGGAAGCGAATTTACATTGTCATTAGAGTGGAAGGTTGCCAACAGGAAAGTGTTTTCTGCTTTTGCCTTCTTTATATGGTGTGCTAATGGTTTCTCCCCAATGAGCATCGCATGGCTCGATGCTACCGCCAGGACGCAACAACACTGCTCTCCTCTCTTCCTTTTCTACTCCCGATTCCAGGTTCACAGAGCATGGTCAAAATGCGAGTTCGTCCGCACCTCAGGCAAATAGACATTAATATAACCCCCTGTTCATAATTATGGTACCTATACAATTTATTACGCATACGACTTCTTCCATTTCGTACGAAGAGTCTGCCCTGCTCGCTTTGGCTGGCGGGTGTAAGTGGATACAACTTCGCATGAAGGGAGCTACGGATGAAGAAGTGGAACCCATCGCTCTTCGCTTGCAGGAGGCTTGTCGCAAGGCGGGAGCAACCTTCATTCTTGATGACCGTGTAGAACTCTGCCAAAAGATTAAAGCTGACGGTGTGCACTTAGGTAAAAACGATATGCCCGTTGATCAGGCACGCCAAATGCTGGGCGAGGAATTCCTCATCGGTGGAACCGCCAATACGTTTGAAGACATCCGTGCACTCAAACGCCGCAGCGCGGATTATATCGGTTGCGGTCCCTTCCGCTTCACAACAACCAAAGAAAAATTGGCACCTACGCTAGGACTCGATGGCTACCGCGCTATCATGCAACAAATGGAGGAGGAACAGATTCGCATCCCCGTTTGCGCCATTGGAGGCATTGAACTCGAGGATGTACCTTCCATTTTGGACACGGGCATCCACGGTATTGCCGTCAGCGGAGCCATATTACGTGCAGCCAATCCTGAACAAATGATGCTACAATTCTTGGCTGCTGATGAAGACTAATGCAATGGAAGGGCAAGAAGGGCTCGAGCAAGTTGAAATAAGTTGTATGCAGGAATCTGCATCCTTTCGCCTTGCATAAAGTCTAAAAGCCCTACTCCATAAACTCAATAAATCTTACTTTTTCAGCATCCTATCTACTCATAATTTCTCATTGCTTACTCCTAAAAAACATCGACAATGAAAATACATTATCCCGGAAGCAAAAAAGTTTACCTTCAGGGTAAGCTTTTCCCCCAGATTCGCGTTGCCATGCGTCAAGTAAACCTCACTCCGACGGTAACCAAGGACGCAAACGGTACGAAACAATACCACGAAAATGCACCTGTCATGGTGTATGATACCAGTGGCCCTTACTCTGACCCCAATTACAATCCTGACCTCAAGCAGGGACTTCCCCGTCTGCGTGAAACTTGGATTAAAGAACGTGGTGGTGTGGAGCAATTGCAAGCATTCAGTTCTGAGTATTGCCGCGAGCGTTTGGCTGACCCCAGTTTAGACGCTTTGCGCTTCAACCACCATCACTTGCCACTCCGTGCACTTCCAGGCAAAGGAATTACACAGATGGCTTTGGCTAAAAAGGGCATCATTACTCCCGAAATGGAATACATTGCCATTCGCGAAAACATGAACTGTGAGGCTCTGGGCATCGAAACGCACATCACTCCGGAATTCGTACGTGACGAGGTGGCTGCCGGACGTGCAGTGATTCCAGCCAACATCAACCACCCCGAGGCTGAGCCAATGATTATCGGTCGCAACTTCTTAGTCAAGATCAATACGAACATTGGTAACTCGGCTACCACGTCCTCTATCGAAGAAGAGGTAGAAAAGGCTGTATGGAGTTGCAAATGGGGCGGTGATACCATCATGGATCTCTCAACGGGTGACAACATTCACGAAACCCGTGAATGGATTGTTCGCAACAGTCCCGTGCCTGTCGGCACCGTTCCCATGTACCAGGCAATGGAGAAGGTGAAAGGCGTAGCGAAGAACCTGACTTGGGAGTTGTATCGCGACACGCTGATTGAACAGTGCGAACAGGGTGTAGACTACTTCACGATTCACTGTGGTATCCGTCGGAAGAACATTCACCTCTCTCAAGGCCGCATGACGGGCATGGTGAGCCGTGGCGGTAGCATTATCTCAGAATGGTGCATCCAAAATGACCGCGAAAGCTTCCTCTACGAGCACTTTGATGACATCTGTGACATCTGTGCCCAGTATGACGTAGCCATTTCACTCGGTGACGGTCTTCGTCCGGGTTCAATCTATGACGCGAACGACCGTGCGCAGTTTGCTGAACTTGACACAATGGGTGAGCTTGTGACTCGTGCTTGGGCAAAGGGGGTTCAAGCCTTTATTGAAGGTCCGGGTCACGTTCCTATGCATAAGATTCCCGAGAACATGCAGCGTCAGATTGAAAAATGCCACAATGCACCGTTCTATACGCTCGGTCCGCTCGTGACCGACATTGCTCCGGGTTATGATCACATTACTTCAGCCATCGGTGCCTCCATCATTGGTGCACTGGGTACGGCTATGCTTTGCTATGTAACCCCGAAGGAACACCTTGCATTGCCCAACCGCGACGATGTACGTACGGGTGTCGTTACTTACAAGATTGCTGCGCACGCTGCTGACTTGGCAAAGGGACATCCCGGTGCTCAAGTACGCGACAACGCACTCTCAAAGGCTCGTTACGAATTTAGATGGAAGGATCAGTTTAATTTAAGCCTTGACCCTGATCTCGCAATGAAGTATTACAAGGATGCGCACTTCGAAAACGGAGAATTCTGCACGATGTGTGGTCCGAACTTCTGCGCAATGCGTATTTCTCGCCGTCTAAAGGGGTGCGAGGAAATAGATGCACATGAAGGAGAACTCTAATACTTCCGTTCATACCCCATGTACTCAGGAGTTGATTCTGTCAAAAGACACTCCTGGTACTAAAACAAAAATCCCGCCGCAGGCATTCAGCTTGCGGCGGGATTTTTCATTGTTTTTCTGTGCTAACTCAACGAGCTACAGCTTATCGCTTTACCTTCTTAGTAACGACACCCTTGTCGGTTGTCAACTGAAGTACATACGTACCTGGAGCAAGACCTGCAAGTGCCTGATTCTCGGTGGCTTGCTGACTTGTACGAAGCAAACGGCCAGCCGCATCGAACACACGAACTGCTGCATAAGTTTCGGCATGTACTCCTTCGATACCTGTCAGCTGCGTTACACAGTTTACGGAAAGGACTACATACTTATCAGCGGCTCCACGTGAAGAGAGCTTGACGTAGGCTTCGTGAACACCAAGTTGATCTGAGTTAAACTTAACTTGGAACGTACCACCCTCAGCAGGAAGTTCCTTGGTCGTGAGATCAAACTTACTGCGATTGGGACCACCAATTGACAGCTTCACAGGGTTGTCAAGATTCTGGGTCGTAATGGTGATTTCCTTTGAAACTGCATCCTTGGAGAGCAAGGCTTCCATCGTAATAACATCGGTTGACGAAAGGATTACAGGCAAATCGGTTCGACCATAACTTACGTCATCGATGTAGTAGGTTGCTGAATTTTCACGACCTCGATTACCCTTGAAGCGGAAGCCCATAAAGAATACGTCAGCCAACTGATTGTTCGTCAAATCAACGTGGAACTCATTCCATTCACCGCTCAAATCTTTCTGTGCCGGAATGGGAACATTGATTGGCTGAATAAAGAGTTGACCATCCGCCATATCAATGTAGCACAATTCAAGGCTCTCGGGCTGGTTGTCGCGCAAATAGTCACCGCGTACACGGAAAGTAAAGATCTTAGACTTGGCATTGACAAAGTCGAGTGCGGGTGTTACCAGCATCATTTCACAGGCTTCGTCTTCTCCTACTGCTACCTTGCTGTCGAAAGGCGTAACCTTGGCAGCCTTTTCGCCGGGCAATTCATCAGTGTCATCAAATTCCATGCCCCACCAAGCACGCTTACCCGTCGTGGCCAAATTCTTCCAGCCCTTCAGGGAGAGCACTTGGTTTTTCTGTACACCATCAAAGTTTTCTTGAAGAATAGTCAACGGATTTGTTGCATCAAGTGGCAGTTCGTCACCTTCTTTTTCAGGTTCGGGAGCGGTAGAGGGAGCGGCTTTACCTGTAAGGGGAACGACCAATGTATCTGCACCCAAAGCAGAGAGAATCAATGCATTCTCATACGTACCTTCCTTCGTCGGACTAAACGTTACCTTGACTTGGGCTTCATTATCCTTCATCAGCATGGTCGTGCTGAGACGGAAGGCATCGGCTGTCTGAAGTTCAATCTTTCCATAATCGGGCAGGAAGGCAGTCTTAACCAGAATTGTTTGTTCTTGAGCTTCGTCGACCTTGGCTTCGAATGTAGGAACTTGCTGCGGAGTCACCTTCATGAGCGGAGGATTGTTCTCATCCGTTGCGTAAGCTTGGAGTACTACCGCCTGACTGAGTGTCGGCAGTGCAAGACAATCGAATTGAATGCGTGCACTGTGTTTGCCAATCTTTGTCGGAGCGTAGGTAATGACGAGGTCGAGTTCACTGTTGCCGGCGGGAAGAGTGGCTACGCTGGGAGTGAACAAAGCACGATCTTTACCAGTGGACTCGATGGTAACTTCACCCGGCAGGTTGACCGCCTTTACGTGAAGTGTCCAAAGAGGAGTTTGCTTACCCACATACCCATGCTCCATCTTCAATTCTTCTGCTGTAATCTCAAGGGAAGGAGCTACTTTCAACACCACATCAGCGGCACTGCGTGGAGCTACAAGTACAGCGGAAGCAGAGGTAGAAAGTCCTACGAGATCAACTACTTCAGTGGGAATAAACGTACCAATGAGGCTGATACCCTTAAAGATGCGCACCTTACCTTCACCCGTTTCATCCTTGATGACGGGTTGAGTCATCCCTTCCGTAAAAGTAGACCCTTCTGCTACCTCTTGGAAACTTACATTAGAAACTTTCACGAGGCGGTTGAGGTAGTCAGACGGAGTGGCCTTAAGTGCCGCAAGCGTTACTTCAAGAGGTGCAACAGCCACACCTGTTTCGGTGGGCACAATGGGCATACCTACCAGCGGTTGGAAGGTTGTCACGCCCCAGGCCGAAGTAATCGTACCCATCAAGCCAGTGACGGCATCACCTTCTTTCAGTTCGAGATCAGTCTCTCCTTGCAACACCATGCCGGCTGTTTCATCCTGTACATAGTACTTGGGAATCGACTGACTACGATCGACAAAGGTCACCACTGCTTTACCCATATATCGATAGGTCAAATTGAGTTCGGCATTTTCACCCTTGAAGTCAGCCAGCGTTTTCTTTTCTACTACAAGCTGCGCGTTCCAAGTCACGGGCAACGTTACATTCTCCATTCCGTCAGATGCGAAAACCACTTCTGCCTTACCTATTTCACTTGTCGGATTACTGAGTGTGAAAGTAACTTCTACACCGGTAGCACTCATCAACTGAGCTGCAGGCAATGTGGTAGGTTGTACTGTAAGTTCTCCTTCGGGAACTGTAAGCGTGACATCGCCCTTCAAATTAGTAGCCTTCAAATTTAACTTGTGCTCCACTGCAATGCCCTGATAAACAGGTCCGAAGTCCAATGCAGAAACAGGAAGCGAAAGACTCGGCTTCTGCTCGGGCTTCACTGAGGTTTCTGAGAACAAACCTGCGTAAGTGTCCGAGATACGAAGCGAACCAACCAACATGGTAACGGCATCTCCTTTACTATTGCCTGCCTGACGAAGTTCAAATCCCTGGAATCCACGACTCCGCTTGGCTCCAGTAGCGATTTCAGCATCAGCGGCGGCAGGTTCTTCCGTAAAGCTTTGTGGATTGACGAAAAGGCTGACTTTCTCGTTATCAGTAACCTCCTCCATGGCGTATTTTACAACCACGAGATAAGTTTTTCCTACTTCATATTCCGTTGGTGAATATACGGGCTTCGCACTTCCACGCTCGACGCCTAACTTGAAATGCTGCTCATCGGCACCTTTATTAAAGTAAAGGCGTCCATATTCACCAGGAGAAGTACCAGGTTTTACTTCATTTGATTTGCTTCGGGTCAACAACGTCATGCTATAACCTGCTGTGGCAGGAGCTGCCTCTACACGAAGCAGTACGGAATAGTAAAGGTTGCCAGAAGTGATACCATCTGCTGGTGAATCAAAACGCACAAGAAGGTCTTCAGACAAACTGGGACCAGTTAGCTTGACAGACTTGCTCCCTACTCCACCAGGATAACCTGTATAATCCAATTTTTCATCAATAACCTGAATGGGATTGTTAGGATTGGAACCATACCTGCCCCATCCACCTTGTCCATTGAGATCACCTACGGGGTAATCGAAATTTTCTACCCACTTCACTTGTGCAAAAACTGCGGATGGAAGCAAAAAGCCTACCACAAGCAGTGCAACAAGTACCCTTGTCCATTGTGTAAAGTTTTTCATAAGCTTTGTAATTATACTATGTTATTAAGCGGGGCGAAGATAGAACTTATTATTGAAGAAATCAAGCATTATGATATTAATATCACATTTATGATTTCAAAATGAAACTATACATGCGGATATCATAATCAGTTGAAAAGGATTTTATCCTATACAGAGTACAAATGAGAAGACAAATATATATCGTCAACTTTAGGCACAGCCCTGTGATATCACTAAAAAAAAAGCGATTCCATCAAGTCAGGAAGAACCTATAGAATGTTCTCACTCCAACTTGATGGAATCGCATGAAATAGAAGATTTCAGCAAACGCTGAAAGAATGTAGACAAGGATTGCAACCGGCTAAGCCCTCTTCAACACTTCATTTACCACCGTACCGAACGGATGGTTTGAAGCGTAGCAGAATCCGTACTACGGATGACTTCGTCACAAACAGAATCGTCGACTGAAGGTTGGGGATTAGCATCCCACTCCCCTACACGCACACCGCAAAGAGAGGTTTCGGCAGGACGATTCGAAGTAAGCCAGGAAAATACAAAGGAAAAATAGGCATCGCGGGCCCGTGTGCCTGATGCAGACTGAGCTAAACCAACATCGTGCGGATAGGTAACAGACTCTATCACAAGCGGCTTATTTAAATGGAAGGCAATACGTTCATGCTCAGCTAAATACTCAGAGGATTTATTATATACCCGTGAAAGTGCCGTGAAGACTGCCGACTTTGAGGACCAATTCCATGCAATGGGACGGAACTGTAGAGTCAGATAATCAACTTGCGAAAGCGAATGCAAACGTCGATAGAGTTGCACATTGTTTCCACTACCTCGAATGCCTTCACTCCCTACGGTGATCATGTGATGTGAGTCTAGGGTACGAAGATATTGTACGGTCTGCCGAACTCTAGCAAACAAAGCATCTCCACCTGTGGGGGAAGCTGGACGCAAATTCTCACCCAATTGCCATGCCATGATAGTAGGGTCTTCGCCGTAAGCCTTTCGCGTATGATGGTTTACATGTTTCACAACCCGTTCAAGCCATCCCTGGTAACACATTTGGAGCGAATCGGCTATTGTACTTGACGAAGTTAGCCAAGCCCTGTCTGTAGGACTGGGAAAACAAATCACTGCAACCTGATTGCGGTGATGCATTTCCTTCAGCAGATAATCCATACCCCACAGCAAACTGTCACCTTGCAATGAATCGGGGATACCACCTCGAACACCTGCCAAAATGCGAAGATTGGTAACACCCACCGACTGTAACGAATCAAGTTGGGCACACAGACGATGTCGGTCTTCCTTGCGTGGCAAACCTGACTGCAATGGAGCATACTGAAAAGATACTCCTTTATATAAATAAGGAGTGGAATCATTTCCACGATAGAAACGGTTGCCTGAACGATGTATAAAAAGATCTTCGCCCCAAACTCCTAATGAGTTTACGGCGAAGAGGAACAGACACAGTAAGGTTGGAATCGATTTCATAAGCTTACTATACTTTGAGCAATTGAGCAGACTACAAGCGTGACTTCATCGCACGATCCATTTCACGTCGATCTTGTTTTTCTTTCAACGTTGCACGTTTATCATACTCTTTCTTACCACGGCATAGACCGATGACCATTTTGGCAAGCCCCTTTTCGCTGATAAACATGCGGAGAGGGACGATGGTAAAACCTGGAGAACGGGTTTCTTCCTGCAAGGCATGGATTTCCTTACGGTTAAGCAAGAGCTTGCGGTCACGACGTGTGGCGTGATTGTTGTACGAACCAAAGTCGTATTCGGCAATATAGGAATTCTTGACCCACATTTCGCCGTTATGAATGTAGCAGAAAGTATCAACCAGACTCGCTTTGCCAGCACGAATACTTTTTATCTCGGTACCCGTCAATACGATACCAGCAGTGTATTTATCTATTACCAAAAAGTCATGCTCTGCTCGCTTATTCTTGATTTGAATACGCGAAGTAGGCAGAATTTTGGGATTATTGTTCTTTTTAGCCATAAATCAAAAATGGGATGGAAAGATTAAAAAGAGAAGCAACACCGCTGTCAACCTACCGAATGAAGTTTACAGTAGTGATGCCCTTAGTTAAACTGCAATTGTCGGACGAGAAATGCTTATTCCTTGACAATCTCAACAAATAAGTCGAGATGTTCGTCTACATACGTGACAATTGCTTCGGTTATTTGCTCCTCGTCTTCCACGAAGGCATCATCGAGTTCATCAAATTCCGGATTTTGTTCAAAGAGTGCCATGAACTCTTCGTCTGAACGTTCGCGGGTCAACTCCACCTTGCGCTCGTCATAAAGTGCTTTGGCCTTGTAGAGCAGCTTGGAAAATTCACGTAACCCCCACAGGCGCATAGCCTTGGCAAAGGGATTGTCAAAGAAAAAAGGACCATAGCCGTTGTATATCAGCTGAATGAAGCCACCGTCCATGAGTTCCTCATGGAGAATCGAATAGCCCCAAAGCGTGATTTGGTCGGGGGAAAGCTTGGCCATGGACTCTGCATTGAGTTCGCCACCCGCTTCTTGACGAATTGCATCAACTATTACCTTCAAAAAGGCATCCATGCCCTCTTCTGCTGCTTCACAAAGCGCAGTATGTTTGATTTGTACTTTCATAATGAATCAGTTTGATAGATAGTTTACTAGAGTCATCCGCCCTAACAAACTCCATACATTGATAAAATAACGCTCTGAATTAGCCTATCGACGAGTTTCCTCAATAAGCGTCTTCATGCCCTTAATTTTCTCACCAGCCACCTGCTTCAACAAGCCTTTTACACGAGTGCGCAACACGGCTGCATAAGCATGATGAGCCGCTACATCTATTCGACCAATGTCTGCCGATGTCAATCCACCCTGCTTGCACAGAAAACCTAAAATATCACCCTTGCTCAGTTTATCGCGCTTGCCGCGACCTATATAAATACAGGCATACCGCGAAGGTACAGGACGGAAGGCACCGGTAGAAACCAGACATTCAGCCACTTCACCGACAAAGTCGGGCAATGCTTCCTCAGGGCTCGTGATGAGGTAAATGCAACCTAAAGATTCCCAACGAGCGGTACGGCCATTGCGGTGAGTGAAGTCCTCGGCTTTGAGCGGAAGATGATAATGCACCACGGCACCTACTTCGGGAATGTCCAAACCACGAGCTGCCAAGTCAGTACTAACCAGCACATTGGCTACACCACTACGGAATTTATACAAAGCACGTTCACGCACTTCCTGATCCATGCCGCCATGATACATCACCGATGCAAAACCTTCTTGTTTCAACCAAGCTCCTACCCGCTCAACACTTTCTCGGTGAGCTACGAAGACTATTGCCGGAGTTCCCTTTAAGTCGGTGAGCAAATGTCCTAGGGTTTCCAGCTTATCACGCAGAGGTGAAACGACTTGTTTCACTTCAATACGTTGTTCCAAATGAGTTTGAGTAGCGAGGAAGTTTAATTGCTCGAAATGACTGGCCATACGATTCATGAAAGCAGGGATTTCTTCTGCATCGGTAGCAGACATCAGCCAGCTGTATTGCGCCTGCTTCACTCGCGTCACAATACGGTTCATTTCCTCTTGGAAACCTAACTCCAAGCATTTGTCGAACTCGTCAATCACTAAGATACGTACCCCGTAAGCATTCAAATTTTCCTTATCCAGATGATCGTTGAGTCGACCCGGCGTAGCAAATACAATTTGTGGTTTTAGCTCACGAATCACACGATGTTCCTGCATGGCAGGACGACCACCATAGAGTGCCATTGCACGAAGCCCCGTCTTCATGCGTCGGAGCACCTCCTCACTTTGCTGCGCCAATTCACGAGTGGGTACGACGACAACTGCTTGAAGGGAATCAACCGTAGCATCTACTTGAGCTACAAGAGGCAACAAGTAAGCCAATGTCTTGCCTGAACCCGTGGGTGAAAGCAACACGACACCACCACGTGATGCCCCAGCCTGGTACATGGCTTCCTGCATCGGAGTAAGCGATTGAAAACCTAAATTAGCGAGTATCTGTTTCTGATCTATCATGAGGAGTGAGAATCTATTGAGTAAAAACGATTGTTGTAACGCAAAGATAAGCCTTGATAGTCAAAAGGACAAAAGTTGTTCTGAAAAGAAATCAGATAGAACACATTACATTATATTTATAGGAGTGAGGAAATGCTTATCCAATTTTAAGTTCTAACTTTGCGCCACATTTCATAGTCTAGACTAAGCAATATAGTTCCATAACTATGATTCTGCATGGAGTCCCAAGCCTAAACAATGGTTATTGGATTAGGATTTCATGAATTTGTTCGGACATAATTTAAACCCAACAGAATAAATGAAAAGCAATCTCATTCTCCTTTTATTGGCTGTACTGACATTAGGTTCTTGCAAAACGCGAGAGAAAATAGCTTACTTCCAAGATGCTACTTCTTCTACAGTAGTAGCAACTCCCTCTCAAAACGTATTGAAGTTGGTTCCAGGTGATAAGGTCAGCATCATTGTGACCAGTGCTGCTACTCCCGAATTAGCAGAACGCTATAATCTTTCAGCAGGAAGTACCTATTCCTCTTCCAATGCAACGACTGAGAACTTACGCTATACCCTTGATGAAAACGGTAATATCGATATGTTGGGCATTGGTCGCATCCAGATTGGTGGACTTACCCGCTCAGAAGCAGCTGAAAAGATTCAATCGGTATTCCGCCAAGGTATCTTAAACGATGCTGTGGTGACGGTGGCAGCATACAACCAGTTTATCACCGTACTGGGTGATGTGGCACATCCTGGACGTATCGGAATCAGCCGTGACGCTATCACCATCATTGAAGCTATCGGTCTTGCCGGTGACTTGAACATTACCGGTCGTCGCGATCAGATTAAGGTAATTCGTCAGGAGGGTGATCAAAGCAAAACTTACTTCGTAGACCTCCGTTCCAAAGACATCTTCAATTCTCCCGTTTATTACCTGCAACAAAACGACATTGTTTATGTTGAGCCGAACAAGGTGAAGATGGGTCAGTCAACCAACAACGACAACTCTGTACGAACCATTTCTACTTGGCTTTCCGTTTCGTCTCTTTTGCTGAGTATCGCCATCTTGATATTCAACTAAGACAAACACTACACACTTGCCAAGTGTCCCCAAAAAATAGAAGAGAGCGCATCAAGCAATTAGTTGATGCGCTCTCTCTTTGTATATATTTCTACAATCAGATATCACTCCACTGTTCCTACTGAAACTACCGCTACGAACCTTACGCAAACAAAAGGAACAGCGTTGTTGCGTATTATCGGACAAGTGTCCGATAATGGACACGGGCTTTGCACAGGAATTTACTAGTTATCAAGGATTTCGGAGTTTGGCACGTTGCTTGCTATTAGTAGGGCAATAAAATCGGAATGATTCATTTCGCATAGATGGATACACCGATTCGCAATCCCTATATACTCCATCGTATGGATAGACCTATAGCTAAAGAAGTACTTCGAAAACGTCGGCTAAAGCTTGTCGGCACAGTGGCGGCGGTAACACTGACAGCAGTAGCTACAGTGGTGCTAACAGTTAACCGCTTACAAACCCATGTTAAAGCCTCGTCACTCACTTTTTATCAAGTTGATGTCGGCACCATCGAGGCAGGCGTAAGTGCCTACGGAAAAGTGGTACCCGCCTTCGAAGAAATCATCAACTCGCCTATCGATTCGCGCATTGTCGAAGTGTATGCTCAAAGCGGCGACACCGTTGAAGCGGGGATGCCGCTCTTGAAACTTGACCTGCAAAGCGTACAAACGGATTTTAAAAAGTTGCAGGACGAGGAACAAATGAAGCTGTGCCGTATGGAGCAACAAACGGTCAATGACGAAACCTCCCTGAGCGATCTCGAAATGCAAATCAACATTGCCCGTATGAAGCTAGACCGCATGAAAGTAGAATGGCGTAACGAACGTTACCTCGACAGCCTCGGTTCGGGAACAGCGGACCAGGTACGCCAAGCGGAACTTGCTTACCAAACGGCGAAAATGGAACTCAAACAGCTCACGACAAAGCTCCGAAACGAGCGAAAGGTGCGACAGGCAGATCACAAAGTGAAGCAACTCGAACTTGCCATGTTTTACAAAAGCATGGCAGAACAAAAGCGCACGCTCGACAATGCCCGTATCTGTGCACCCCGCCGAGCAGTACTCACCTTTATTCATTCACTGGTCGGGGCACAAGTCGGGAAGGGCGAAAAGTTGGCCATCCTTGCCGACGTAAACCGCTACAAGATTGAAGGCGAACTTGCCGACACCTATGCCGACCGTGTACGCATCGGAGCCAATGTACTGGTGCGCGTCAACCGCCAAGTGAGCGTGGGCAAAGTGTCGGGTGTGGCACCACAAAGCAAAAACGGAGTAGTCGGGTTCTACGTACAACTCGCCGATTCTCTTTCCACACGCCTTCGTTCGGGTATTAAGGCTGATCTTTACGTGGTACATGCCCTACGCGAACAGGCCGTACGCATCGCCAACCGTTCGTTTTATACTGGACCGGGGGAATACACCTTCTTTGTACGCAAAGATGACGAACTCCACCAGCGTACAGTTCGTTTGGGCGAATGCGATTTCGACCACGTTGAAGTCATCAGCGGTCTGCAACCGGGCGAAGAAATCGTCATCAGCGACATGAGTTCCTATAAACAAAAGCGCGTGGTGAAACTGGAATAAAAAGCAATGAGGTAAAAATACCGATCCTAAGCTCAAGATACTTAAACCCTCTCTCTCAAACTCATATTATTTCCTTCACTTCTATGATTATCCGTTATTTCAAACAAACCATTGCCCTACTTCGGCAAAACAAACTCTTCGGCACGTTCTATCTGTTAGGAACAGCCGTGCCCGTGGTACTTACCATGATTGTCGTCATGTACTTTCACCTGCTCACTGCCCCTATTTATCCCGAAAACCATCGTGCCCAGCAATACGAACTGCGCTCTATCAGCCTGACGGATGCTGAAGGCAATCGTCTGGGCGGCGGGTGCTGCTCCGAAGGCATGATCAATCAGTGGTTTCGGCCGCTTCGTTCGGTTGAAGCCGTAACAGGTATTTATTATTGTGACTTCGGATTGAAAGACAATCTACAGCTTGGCGACGGCACAACCGAACAACGCGTCAAGACAAAGTACACCGATCCGGGCTTCTTCCGCGTTTTCGACTTTCAGTTTCTCGATGGCTCTCCCTTCACGCAGGCAGACCTGGATGCAGCACGTCCCTGTGCCGTCATCGCTTCTTCCCTGGCTCGCCAACTCTTCGGTACGGACAAAGCGAAAGGGCGAAGCTTCAAGATGAACGACACCGAATACACCGTAACGGGAGTTGTTCGCGACGCTTCGAGCCTCACCCCCGTCTCATTTGCCGAAATCTGGTTGCCCTACAGCTGTCTACCCGACTATTTTGCTTATTCTAACGCCGACATTATCACGGGGCCTTACACCGTAGTTTTCCGTACACGTGACGAAGCGCAAGCACAACAGATGCAAGCCGACATCCGTGAACTGGTGCGCCGACACAATGCAAGCCAGCCCGACGGCATGCAGATGGAGTTGCAAGGTCCGCTGCCTTCATGGAAACGCAACCTCGTACCCGGCAACCAAGAAATAGACCTTCGCGGCCTGATAAAGTTCTGGGGAGCACTGTTGCTGACTTTCCTCATCGTGCCAGCCGTCAATTTGGGCGGCATGATTTCGGGACAAATGGAAACACGCTGGAGCGAACTTGGTGTGAGCAAAGCGTTTGGCGCAAGCCGAGGTTACCTGATGCGGCAAGTCATTGGAGAAAATCTGATACTGACCTTCCTCGGCGGACTTATCGGACTCCTCCTCTCCTGGGCTTTGCTCGCTTGGGGAACAGACTGGGTAATAGGTCTCTTCGACACCTATGGCAATATGCGCAACGGCACGCACGACACACTCATCCGTCCCGATATGCTCTTCTTCCCCCTCCTCTTCCTGGTGACTTTCGGCTTCTGTCTGTTACTCAATCTTCTTTCAGCTCTTATTCCGGCCTGGCATGCCATGCGAATCCCCATCGTACAGGCACTCGACACGAAAAAATAAGCGGTTTAAAAGATCGGGCGGAGTGCTGACTGAAACCTTTCGGCATCGCTATCTTTTGAATCTCCGATTGATCATGAAATCTATCTGTAAGAATCATCTTTTAACTCCATAATCTTCCTATGATACGCTTAATGCTTAAAATGCTCTGGACACGCAAGAAACGCTACGGCTGGCTGGCATGTGAACTGCTGTTTGTATCCATCATTCTATGGATAATACTCGACCCTCTGGCCGTCCTTTTCTCCATTGAGTCCATGCCCAACGGATTTGACGAAAAACGGTTGTACCGCATCGAGTTGGCAGAATACTCTTCCAAATCACCCCGCTACGACCCTGCCGCCAATGACTTCAACGCCAAAAACGAAAACAAGTGGCGCATGTTGCAACTCGTGCGCCGGCATCCCGATGTAGCCAAAGCTACCTTCTACGGTCCTACAGGCCCCTACAGTATGAATACGATGTCCTGGAGCTTCCAGCTCGACACCCTCTGCACGCAGGTATGGGGGATGCAACTTGTGCCTGGTTCTGATTATTTCCAGACGTTGCGCTTTACCGAAACCGACGGCATGACCAATGCCCGACTCGACGAACTGCTTCAAGGACAAGCGGGAGAAAGTCCGCAAAAGGTCATCATCAGCGCGGGAACCCTGCCCGGGAAACCGCTTATCGGACAAAACGATACGGTCAACCACCTTCATGTAATCGGAACGACAGCCATGGTACGCATGCGCGGCGGCAGTGTTCCGATGCCCGTGATGTCGATGCTCACCCATGCGTCTGCCACTCAAGACCTCGTGGTGAGACTACGCGAAGGGATAAACGAATCTGACTTTCTGCCTGCCTTCAACGAATGGGCCAAGAAACAGCTGCACGCCGGAAACTACTACGTGCGCAGCGTACAATCCTTCAGCGAATACATGCAGGCGGACAGGCAGGAAGTCACACAACAACTGCGCGTACGAACCATCCTGGCAGGCTTTTTTCTGCTCTTCCTCTTTTTGGGTGTGACGGGTACCTTTTGGATGCAAACACGCAGCCGCTGCGAGGAAATCGGGATTATGAAAAGCTTCGGTGCCACCTCCTCACAAATCATGCGTGCCTTCCTTACCGAAGGCTTCGTACTGGTCACTGTGACAGTGGGTGCTGCCTGTCTGCTCTACCTGCACTACGCGCTCGATGAAGGACTTTATACCCCGTGGAGCCAAAACGGCAACAACCTCACGAACCTGCTACAGGGTCGCTACTGGTTCGAATCCTTCGGCATACACTTTACCGTTGTCTCGCTGCTTACCTGGACCATTCTTGTTGTCGTGGTGAGTTTGGGCATCTACATCCCGACTCGTCAGCTCAGCCACATGCAGCCCACGGAAGCATTGCGCGAAGAATAAGCCCCCCGTATCAGTACTCCGACGCCTGTCGCAGCAAAATTCGGGTGCCGTATGAGTACTCCGACGTCTGTCGCAGCTGAATTCGGGTGCCGTATGAGTACTCCGACGTCTGTCGCAGCTGAATGTGGAAGCCACATCAGCCTTCCAACGCTTATAGCACCTCTTATGAGTAGCTATTAGTGTATGGTTAAGCTTTTAGACTGGTTCTATTTATTATCAGTTGAAGAGTTTATCCGAAATAACGGCATAAGGATTTCTTCCCAACCCTTCAACTTCTCAACTCTTACCCCCCACAACTTTTCCCCTTAACCCGCTAACAACTATCAATTATGAACAATATCATCCAACTCAACAGCATTCATAAAATTTACCATGTAGATACCATTCAAACCCATGCCCTCGACAATGTCAACCTGGAAGTCAGGAAAGGAGAATTTCTGAGCATCATGGGGCCTTCGGGATGTGGCAAGTCAACCTTACTCAACATCATCGGACTTTTGGACCGTCCCACTAGTGGTACGGTGGAACTCTGCGGACAACTCATTACGAATGAAACCAAGGACAGCGAACTGGCTGCCTTCCGCAACCGTACGCTGGGTTTTGTCTTTCAGTCGTTCCACTTGATTCATACGCTCAATGTACTCGACAACGTGGAGCTGCCGCTCACCTTCCGCAAAATGTCGGGAAGCGAACGCCGTCGCCGCGCCAAAGAAGTACTGGAACGTGTTGGCCTGAGCCACCGCATGCACCACTACCCGTCGCAACTCTCGGGTGGACAATGCCAGCGAGTGGCAATAGCTCGCGCCATTGTGGGCAACCCTGACATTATCTTAGCAGACGAACCGACGGGTAACCTCGATTCGCAGATGGGCGGCGAGGTGATGGACATACTGCGCCGACTCAACCAGGAAGACGGGCGCACCGTTGTCATGGTGACCCATAACGAGGAGCAGGCACGCCTCTCAACACGAACCATACGCTTCTTTGACGGAAGACAGGTGGAATAGAAAAGTGGAAGGGTTGAAGAGTTTATGAGTTGGGGAGTTTAAAGTTTATTCATCAAGCCAATGACTTCCTGCATAAACTCTTCAACCTTCAAGTCTTCAACCCTTCAACTCATAAACTATTCAACTCTTCAACTATCTGCCATGAAACTTTTCTTTCTCTCCATCTTTTTCATTCCGCTCAGTGTCAACAGCCAGGCACTGATGCCCCGCCCCATTACACTCAATGAAGCCATTACCCTGGCACGCAAACAGAGTGTGGACGCAGCGAGCGCACGCAGCGAACTAAAGGCTGCCTATTGGAATTACCGCAGTTTTCGCGCGACCTTGTTACCCGAGGTCAATCTGGAAGCCACGTTGCCAAGTTACCGCAAGAATTACAACGTCTACCAACAAGACGACGGCTCCCACACCTATGTGCGCAATAATTACCTCACCCTTCATGGCAACCTCTCCGTAAGCCAGAATCTGTGGCTGACGGGCGGCACCCTCTCGCTGAACAGTTCGCTCGACTACCTTACCCAACTGGGAACAAGTCACCACCGACAGCAGTTTATGTCAGTCCCCTTGGTGCTGACGCTGAACCAACCGCTCTTTAGCGTCAACGCAACGAAGTGGAATCGGCGTATTGAGCCTGTTCGCTACCGCGAAGCGCAGGCGCGCTTTCTGACTGCAACCGAAGAGGTGACGATGAAGACCATTGAATATTACTTCAACCTTCTGTTGGCACGTGAGAACGTCAGCATCGCAAAGCTGAATCTTGAAAATGCCGAAAAACTTCAGCTGGCGGCAGAGACCAAACGGTCGATGGGAAAAATCAGCGAAAACGACCTGCTGCAATTACGGCTCAACGTGCTCAACGCCCGCTCTTCGCTGACGACCTCTGTGAGTGAACAGCAGTCTGCCATGTTTACGCTCCGTTCCTTCTTGACGCTGGGCGAAGGTGAGGAACTGGTGCCGCAACTCCCCGAACAGATTGAGACCCTCACCCTGGCTTATCCCGAGGTTCTGCGAAAAGCACTCGAACGCAATGCCTTCACACACAACCTGCGCCGTCGGCAACTCGAAGCCGACTACGAAGTGGCTCGCGCCAAAGGCAACCGCAGGCAGGTATCGCTTTTTGCTCAAGTAGGACTGACTGGTTACGGCGATGCCATCGCTCCTGCCTATACTCATACGAAGGACAATCAGGTGGTTGAAGTCGGGGTGCGTTTACCCTTGCTCGACTGGGGTAAACGGCGGGGGCAAGTCAAAGTGGCGGAAAGCCGGAGAGAGGTCGTTCGCCAACAAATAAGAAAGGAGGAAGCGGACTTTCAGCAACGTTTATTTGTGCTGACGGAACGCTTTAACAACCAGCAAGACCAGTTGCACATAGCCCGCGAAGCTGACAAAATCGCCCGTAAACGCTACCAAAACAACGTCGAAACGTTTCTTATTGGTCGCATCAGTACGCTCGATCTCAACGATGCACAAAGCGGCAAAGACGAAGCACGCCGGAAGTACATCAGAGAATTGCTGAACTACTGGTATGCCTATTACCAATTGCGCAGCCTCACGCTGTGGGACTTTGCTACGCACTGCAATATTGATGCAGATTTTGACGAAATTGTACGATAAATGAATTTTCTGCGTTAGAGGATAGAAGCGAAAGAGATTTGTCGGGAAATCCCATATGGCAAGTTCTCGATTCATAGGAATATCCAGCCAACGCACAACCTCATAACTTATCCCCCTCCTACAATACATGGACAAAATACTCATAGTTGACGACGACCGCGCCATCCGTTCCTCCCTTACCCTCATGTTAAGCCGATCGGGCAAGGAGGTCGAGGCGGTAGCAACGCCTGCCGAGGCCATTGCAACGGTGCGCAAAGCCGTCCCCCGACTGATACTGATGGACATGAACTTCGGACTCTCTACAACGGGCGAAGAAGGGCTGTTTTTACTGCGTCAGATCAAAGTGTTACACCCCGAAGTACCGGTGATTCTGATGACAGCGTGGGGCAGCATTCCTTTAGCTGTCGAGGGAATGCAAGCGGGAGCTTTCGACTTCATCACGAAACCCTGGAACAACCTGCTGCTGATGCAACGCATCGAGACAGCCCTCGAACTGACCGCAGACAGCCAACCGACGGAAGCGGACGAAGGCTTTAACCGCAGTCTGATTGTAGGCGAAAGCGAAGCGTTGAAGGAGGTGCTCGGCGTAGTGAAACGCATTGCCCGTACCAATGCGTCGGTACTGATTGCGGGCGAGAACGGCACAGGCAAGGAGTTAGTAGCCGAGACCATTCACCGCAACAGTTTGCGGGCGAATCAAAACTTTGTGAAGGTCAATTTGGGCGGCATCTCGCAAACGCTCTTCGAAAGTGAGATGTTCGGCCACCGAAAGGGAGCCTTCACCGGAGCAGTGGCAGACCGCACAGGACGCTTCGAACTGGCTGAAAAAGGAACCATCTTTCTCGACGAAATCGGCGAACTGGACTTAGCCTGCCAGGTGAAACTGTTGCGCGTATTGCAAGACCAAACCTACGAGGTGTTGGGTGACAGCCGCCAACGCAAGGCTGACGTGCGCGTGATCAGTGCCACCAATGCAGACCTGCCACGCATGATTCAGGAAAAGACTTTTCGCGAAGACCTCTTCTACCGCATCAACCTCATTACAGTCAAACTACCATCCCTGCGCGAACGCCGCGAAGACATTCCGCTTTTGGCGAACCACTTTCTCGAACTGCAATGCCGTCAGCACAGTCTGCCCCCGGTAACGCTGGAAGCTGATGCCATTCGCTTCCTGCTGTCACTGCCCTACCCGGGCAATATCCGTGAATTGAAGAATTTAGTCGAGCGTACCCTGTTAGTCTGCTGCAAGAACCGACTGACGGCCGACGACTTCCGCACACAATACGATGCCTCCGGCCCGCTCCCTCCATCGGCACACGTCGCAACAGACGAAACCGCCTGGCAGGGGCAGACACTCGAAGAAATGGAGCGTTGCGCCATCATCGAAGCCTTGCGGCGTACAGAGGGTAACCTCTCGCAAACGGCCTTGCTGCTCGGCATCAGTCGCGGTGCACTCTACCGCCGCATGGAGAAATATCAGATTGAGGGATAAGTCCCCCTCTTCTCACTCCACCTGCGTGCTCGCATATAATCAACTTCCCCCCACCCATTCTCACCTCATGCTACGAAAGAAAATTCCCGTCGTGATTCGTGCCCTCCACATCCGCAGTTTGTTTGTCGGATGGGCTGGACTGATAGCCTTGATCGGTGCACTTGTTTACCGCTACATTCCCACCTCAGAAGTAGCTTTCTATGTCATTGAGGGAGTCATCGTGTGGGCACTCATCTTCCTGTATTATTTCTACCGCAAGACGGTCAAACCGCTTCGCGTCATCGGTGATGCAATGGACCTGCTTCAGGCGCAGGACTTCAGCAGCCGACTCGCTCCCGTAGGGCAATATGATGCCGACCGCATCGTGTTGCTCTTCAACCGTTTAATGGAGCAACTGAAAAATGAGCGGTTGCACGTTCGCGAACAAAATCATTTTCTCGACCTGCTTATCAGTGCTTCCCCAATGGGAGTCATTCTTTTCGACTTTGACCACCGCATTACGGGACTCAATACGGCCGCTCGGCGTTTCCTGGGTGGACAAACTGAAAACGAATTCATGGGTCGAACACTTGACGAGATTCCCACCCCTTTGGCTCTGCGTCTCAAACGCATTCCCAAGGGAAAGACCGAAACGGTGCGTCTCAACGATTCCATGATTTACCGCTGTTCATCTCTTTCCTTCTTCGACCAGGGTTTCCCCCACCCGTTCATGCTCATCGAAAGCCTGACGGAAGTCATTATGCGCACGGAGAAGAAGACCTACGAGAAAGTCATCCGCATGATAGCCCACGAGGTAAACAACAGCATGGCAGGTGTCACCTCTACACTCTACTCACTGACCGATATACTCGGCAGCGAAGAAGGTAACACGGATTTATGCACCGCCATGCAAGTGTGTTCCGAACGCTGCATGGGCATGAACCAATTTATCGGGCGATTAGCAGAAATTGTCAAACTGCCCGATCCCCAACTGAAACCATTCTCGCTTAACAAGCTGATAGAAACATGCCAATTACTCATGGAAAGCCAATGCCGCCAACGCCACATTCAGCTTACCACCCAACTCGATGACACCGACCCGCAAGTAAATATTGATGAAGCCTTGTTCGAACAAGTGCTCATCAACCTGGTTAAGAATGCAGCTGAAAGCATCGGTGAAAACGGAGAAATACGCATTCGCACCTCAGCCCATCCTCCACAGCTCGAAGTAGCTGACAACGGTCCAGGCATTTCCCCCGAAAACGAAGAGAAACTCTTTACCCCCTTCTTTTCGACGAAGCCCACGGGACAAGGCATCGGCTTAATATACATTCGCGAAGTGCTCACCAAACATGCCTGTGCTTTCACCCTCCAAACCGACACGGACGGATGGACTCGTTTCCGCATTGTTTTCGCACAGGTAATGCACTAAAAAATCGTCAGTCACTCCCAATTTCCCCCCCCTTACTACAACTATGTACCACATCCAATCCTCCTCCGCCTTCCGCGCCATTTGTCCTCAATTTGCCGGAAGAGCCATTTATGCTGAAATCACCAACAGCGAAACGTCGCCCGAACTTTGGGCCGAAATTGAAGAAGAAGTAGCACGACTCCGTCAACACTATACGACCGAATCCATCAAGCACCGCACGGGCATTGCGGCCACACGTGCCGCCTACAAGGCTGCAGGCAAAGACCCCAGCCGTTACCGTCCGGCCTGCGAACAGTTGGCCCGCCGCGTACTGCAAGGCAAGTCGCTTTATACAGTCAATACGGTCGTAGACCTGGTCAACCTCGCCTCCCTGTTCAGTGGTTACTCCACAGCAGCTCTCAATGCCGACTGCATCGAGGGCGACACCATAGAACTGGATTTAGGACAAGCCAACGAACCGTATGAAGGCATTGGCCGTGGCATACTCAACATTGAAAATCTGCCCGTCTACCGCGACCGTACAGGCGGCTTTGCGACCCCAACCAGCGACAGTGTGCGCACCATGCTTCAACTCGACACGACCCACTTACTCGTTCTGATTAACGGATACGACGGCGACGAGCACAATTTGGAAGAAACGGTAGCTCTTACCGTTAGCCTACTCCAACGCTATGCCCACTGCCAGGCATACGAAGTGATTGCTTATGCATAAGCACCACGCTCCGTTCGTTTCATTTTAGTACGCTATGCGAAGGGGATTCCCCGAACGAACGTATGTGAAAAAGCACATTGGTTAATGAGGAAGGGGCAGACTTTTTCTCTGCCCCTCACTTCGTATTTCTTTGAATATTATTACTTTTGCACAAACTTTTATCCAATGTGCGATTTTGAAGTCGAATGTTTTCGGCTCCGTAGAGCGAAGAAAAAGAGTGCTTCTTCTCCCCTCTCACAGGGAGCGACCTTCGAAACACCCTCCCCCCTTTCATCCGTCGACTTCCAAATCCTCCCCTAACAACCCATTATGGAAAATTATTCTGATTTCGTTGATTTAATAGCGGAAAGTCTCAAGAAGAATTGGGATTTGAACGCGCTGACCGACTACCAGGGAGCTACCCTACAGTATAAAGACGTAGCCCGCAAAATTGAGAAGTTGCACATCATGTTTGAAAATGCAGGTGTGCAAAAGGGCGATAAAATCGCCGTATGCGGCCGTAACAGTGCGCATTGGTCTACAGCCTTTCTCGCCATCTTGACTTACGGTGCCGTAGCTGTTCCCATCCTTCACGAATTTAAGGCGCAACAGGTTCACGACATTGTCAACCACTCAGAGGCTAAAATCCTCTTTGTCGGTGACATGATTTGGCCGGAACTCAATGCCGACGAAATGCCTAACTTGGAAGGTGTTATCTACATTCCAGACTATTCGTTGCTCGTTTCACGTTCCGAACTGCTCACTCAAGCGCGCGAACACTTGAACGAACTCTTCGGTAAGAAGTACCCGAAGTATTTCCGTCAGGAGCATGTAGTTTATCCTCACGTGTCTGATTCCGAAGCCTTGGCTCTCATCAACTACACCAGCGGCACGACTTCCAACTCCAAGGGCGTGATGATTCCCTATCGTGCCATGTGGTCCAACTATCTCTTTGCAGAAAAAGTGCTCGGCAAGCAGGTAAAGCGCGCAGACAGTATCATTTCGATGTTGCCTCAGGCTCACATGTATGGTATGGCCTTTGAATTCATCTTTGAATTCCTCCACGGCTGCCACATCTACTACCTCACCCGCATTCCTTCACCCAAGATTGTGATGCAGGCCTTTGGCGAAATCAAGCCGGCGATTATCATCTCCGTGCCTTTGATTATCGAGAAGATTATCAAGAAGAACGTATTGCCCAAGCTCCAGACTCCGAGCATGAAGGTCTTGCTGAAATTGCCCGTCATCAGCGGACGCATCCGCGAAAAGATTCGCGAGAAATTGGTTGAAACCTTTGGTGGCAACTTCTACGAAATCATCATCGGCGGTGCCGCTTTCAACAGCGAAGTTGAAACCCTGCTCCATAAGATTGGCTTCCCCTACACGGTTGGCTACGGCGCAACCGAGTGTGCACCGATTATTACTTACGAAGACTGGCACCAGTTCCGCCCCGGATCATGCGGTAAGACGGTCCCCCGCATGGAAGTAAAAATCAACAGCAATGACCCGCAAAACGAAGTAGGCGAAATTTTGGCACGCGGTGCCAACGTCATGTTAGGCTACTTCAAGAATGAGGAAGCAACCCGAGCCACTCTCGACAGCGAAGGTTGGTACCACACAGGCGACCTTGGCGTAATGGACAGCGAAGGCAACCTCTTCATTCGCGGTCGAAGCAAGAACATGCTCCTCGGTGCATCGGGACAGAACATCTATCCTGAAGAAATTGAAGACAAACTTAATACGCTTCCCTACGTCAACGAAAGCATCATCATTCAGAAGGGCGACAAGCTCTACGCCTTGGTTTACCCCGACTTCGATGAAGCTAAGCGTGACGGACTCGATGACTCGGGACTCCGAATGGCCATGGAGCAAAACCGCAAAGACCTCAACGAAATGGTAGCCGCTTACGAGCGCATTGCCGGTGTGAAAATCTACCATGAGGAATTTGAAAAGACTCCGAAACGAAGCATCAAGCGATTCCTTTATGCGGACGCTGAAGTATAATACGAAAGTGAAATAAATCAAGGACACTTGTCCGTGGAGGTCGTTTTACCTGAATGGCAAACTATCTCCACGGATTTTGCTGTTTAAAATCTGTTCTAAGATTCCCCTTATGGTAGCCATAACTGAAATGGCGGCAGGTGCCGCTGATCAACCTGTTAATGACACACAGTCTCCCACCACCGAACCCAACCGCATGGTACTCCGCTCTGAAGGGTTGGTGAAGCAATATGGTAAGCGCACCGTCGTTAACGGTGTTTCCTTCGAAGTGAAACAAGGCGAAATTGTCGGACTGCTTGGTCCCAACGGTGCGGGTAAGACAACTTCCTTCTACATGACCACCGGTTTGGTCGTACCCAATGGCGGACGTATTTTCCTCGATAAAGAGGAGATTACTAAAGATCCGGTTTACAAGCGGGCGCAGAAGGGTATTGGCTATTTGGCACAGGAAGCATCAGTCTTCCGTAAGATGAGTGTGGAAGACAATATCGCGTCGGTGCTTGAACTGACAGGACGCTCCAAAGAATACTGTCAAGAAAAGCTGGAAAGTCTCATCGCTGAATTTCGTCTGCAAAAAGTACGCAAGAACTTGGGTGACCAACTCTCGGGCGGTGAGCGCAGACGTACAGAAATTGCCCGTTGTTTGGCCATCGACCCGAAGTTTATCATGCTTGATGAGCCCTTTGCCGGTGTCGACCCGATTGCGGTAGAGGACATTCAGTACATCGTGTGGAAACTCAAGGATCGTAATATCGGTATCCTTATCACCGACCACAACGTCGAGGAAACGCTCTGTATTACCAATCGTGCCTACTTGCTCTTCGAAGGACGTATTCTCTTCCAAGGTACGCCGGAGGAACTGGCAGAAAACCAGATTGTACGCGACAAATACTTAACCAACAGTTTCAAACTTCGCAAGAAAGACTTCCAGTTGATGGGAAGAGAACGCGAAGGCCTATAACGAAACCACATCTATTCTATCTAATTCATCATCATGTTATTATCTCTACTTTTGGCTCTATCTGTACAAAGCAGTGACACGCTGGTCGTGAAGCAGGCACAAGCAGAAGGTCCATACCCCGTGCAACTCCCCTTGCTGACCGATTCAGTAAACATGCAGGGAAAAGCTTTTGACATTCAGGAAGTATTGAACGAAAATAACGCGTTGGTCTCTTCGACACGTGTACGTAAGGCTGTTAGCCTTCCCATTCGCCAAGGCGATGCACTCACCGTAGGGTCTGACAGCTTGCCTACGTTGAGAATATTGCGCTTTACGGTACAAACTCCCCGTTTCGTAAAAGCACGCGTAGAAGTTAAGCAGTTGAAGAGCTACAAACTCTATGTCAACGGCAAAGAGTGTGCAGACAAGAACTTGACGCTGACGCCCGGACGTGCCGAACTGGTATTACAAGTATTGACCCAAAAGGCTGACAAGGATAGCTTTGACGTGCGTCTTGTCGGTGAAAACTTAGATGGCGTTGAGGTCAACGCTACCTCGTTACGTCCATACACCATGGCAGACATGATGCTGGGCGACCATTACCGTAGCGTCAACTTGTCCCCGTCAGGAAAATATCTGGTGACAACGTCTTACTACATGAAGCCTAACGGACAGGCACAATATACCACCACCCTGACCGAGATGGCTACGGGCAAAGAACTGATGCACCGCAACGAATACATCGAGCTAAACTGGTTACCTTCGGAACGCGACGTATTATATTATACACGTCCGGGCGGTATCGGCAAGGAACTCGTTGTCTTCACACCCGAAAACGGGAAGGAACAAGTCTTGGCAGACAACCTGCCCCAAGGCGGATTCCGCATTTCTCCGAAGGAAGATTACCTCATCTTCTCCAAGGTCGAAACGGGCAAAGGTTCGAAAGACGGTTTAAAGCGTCTGCAAGAACCCGATGACCGCATGCCGGGATGGAGAAACCGCAACAGCCTTTGGCGCTATGACCTGAAGAGCGGACTCATGCAACGTCTGACCTTCGGGTCGGCAGGTATCTATTTGGCTGATATCTCTCAGGATGGCCGTCACCTGCTCTTACAGTACAGCCGCTTTGATGCCAACAAAGCTCCCTTCCAACGCACAGGAATCTTGCGCATGGATGCGTATACGGGAAAAACAGACACGTTGCTAACCGACACCGCATTTGTTGCTTCAGCCCGTTTCTCCCCCGATGCCAAGCAATTGCTGATTTCCGCTTCACCCGCTGCCTTCAATGGCATAGGCAGTGAAGTGAAGCCTGGTCAGGTCCCCAACGCTTTCGACTACCGCCTCTATCTCTACGACATTGCCAGTCAGAAGACAACTCCCCTATTGCGCAACTTCGGTCCAGCTGTCGAGGATTATCAATGGTCCTGTGGCGATGGCAAAGTATACTTCGTAGCCACCGACCGCACAGACCGTTCGCTCTTCTCTCTCGATATGAAGAGCCACAAGGTAACACGTTACGAACTCCCGGTTACGATGGTACAGGATTATACCATTGCAACTCGTACCCGCCAACCGCGCGCAGTATTCTTTGGCAACACGATTGAGCGTGCACGCGAAATGTTTACCTGCCAACTGAATAAAGAAAAACCCGAGGCACAGCGCATCGGCTTTATCAACTTCGACAAATTAGCTGAAGGCATAGCCATCGGTACTTGCCACACGTGGCGCTTCATGGCAACGCGCGGTGACTCCATCGACGGATTCTACCTGTTACCCCCCGACTTTGACGCTTCTAAGAAGTATCCGCTCATTGTCTACTACTACGGTGGTTGCACACCTACGACCAAGAGTCTGGAGTTCCAGTACCCGTTACAAGTATTGGCCGGACAAGGATACGTAGTCTACGTACCCAATCCCAGCGGTGCCATCGGTTATGGTCAGGAGTTTGCGGCTCGCCACGTCAATACTTGGGGCAAGGAGTCTGGTGACGACATCATCGAAGGAACGAAGAAGTTCTGTGCAGCTCATCCCTTTATTGACCAGACCAAAATCGGTTGCATGGGTGCTTCCTATGGAGGTTTCATGACCCAATACCTCCAAACGCAGACTGATATCTTTGCAACCGCCATCTCGCATGCAGGCATCAGCAACATTGCCAGCTACTGGGGCGGAGGTTATTGGGGATATTCTTACGGCGAGTGCGCCCAATACGGCAGTTACCCCTGGAATAACCCTGAACTTTACGTAAAGCAATCACCGCTCTTCAATGCAGACAAGATTCACACCCCCCTGTTGTTGCTCCACGGTACCGTCGACACCAATGTTCCGACCAACGAGAGCCAGCAACTCTTTACGGCATTGAAGATTTTGGGTCGCGAAGTAGCTTACGTACAAGTAGAAGGTCAAGACCACGTCGTTGTAGATTACCACAAACGACTTGCTTGGCAAAATGCCATCTTCGCATGGTTTGCGAAGTATCTCAAGTGCGATTCCACCTGGTGGAATGAACTTAATCTGTAGGAACCTACACAACTAATCATAGAGTAAGCGGCATCCTGCTGGTTCATGTACCGGCGAGATGCCGCTTATTCTATCTCATTGAGAAGAAGTATGCACCAGAAAGATGAAAGAAATATAGTTGGTGCAAATCCTTAAATCCGAAAGTCTAATATCTAACAAGTTTTACGTTGGGAAGCGACCTTGTTAAAAGAGAGCAATCAACCGCTATTTTTAGGGGCTTAGGACTTTGGCCATTGAAGTGATGTTGTACTTTTGCCGACGAAAAATTTAATGACTCCGAATATGAAGTGCAAATATCTCTCTGTAATGGCTTTGGCCTTTGTGCTCGGGTTGCAAACTCCGGTCGCAACGGCTGCCGTTCCTCATAATCCCATTGATTTGACCTACGCTGCTGAAAATGCGGTAAACTCTGTAGTATATATCAAAGTTACAACCAACGGACGAACTGAAACTGTTCAGTATCGTGATCCCTTCGGCTTTGAAGACTTCTTTGGAGATTTCTTCGGTAGAGGAAATGGAGGTAATCAACAACGGAAAATCCAGACTCCCAAGCGCACAGGTGCTGGTTCTGGAGTAATCTTAACAGAGGATGGATACATTGTCACCAACAATCACGTCGTCCAGGATGCGGACGAGATGACTGTCAAGCTGAATGACAACCGTGAATACAAAGCACGCATCATTGGCTTGGATAAGACAACTGACCTCGCACTCATTAAAATAGAAGCCCAAGGCCTTCCGGCTATCAAGGTGGCTAACTCCGATAATTTGAAACTCGGTGAGTGGGTATTGGCTATCGGTAACCCCTTTAGTCTCACTTCCACCGTTACAGCGGGCATCGTTAGTGCCAAGGCACGTTCCTTAGGTGCCACCCCGGGAAGCATCGAGAGCTTTATCCAGACCGATGCTGCGATTAATCCGGGTAATTCGGGTGGAGCCTTAGTCAACGCACGTGGCGAATTGGTAGGCATCAATGCCATGCTTTATTCCCAGACGGGTTCTTATTCGGGTTATGGTTTTGCCATTCCTACCTCCATTATGAACAAGGTCGTAGAAGATTTGCGCAAATATGGTACCGTACAGCGTGCTTTACTTGGTATCAGCGGTAGCGATGTCTCAGCCTATATCGATGCGGAAAAGGAAAAGGGCAAGGAAGTTGATCTTGGAACGGTCAATGGTATTTACGTTATTGAAGTAAGTGCGGACGGAGCAGCCTACGAAGCTGGTTTGAAAGCAGGCGACGTGATTACTCAAGTTGACGGAAAGAAGATTGAAAAATTCGGTGAGTTACAGGAAATGATGGTTAGTCATCGTCCCGGTGACAAGATTACTGTAACATACATCCGCGATAAAAAAGTTCATACAGCCACACTGACCCTCCGTAACATTCAGGGTACGACCGTAGCTGTACAGACACTTGATACAGAATCCTTAGGTGCCGCCCTACGTCCTTTGAATGAAAAGGAAATGCGCGAACTCAACCTACCCTACGGTCTGTTAATTTCGGCCATCCGCGACGGTAAGCTGAAAGAAGCTGGTCTGACTAAGGGAATGATTCTGATGAAGATAAACGATCGCGAAATGCGTTCTCTTAAGGACTTTGATGAGGTTGTCAAGGCAGCCAATCTCAGTACCGACCGCGTACTTTGGGTGCGTGCAAAAACGCAAAGCGGCATGAACCGCTCCTTTGCCGTTGAACTTGCTGAACCCAAAGATAACTCTAAAAGAAAGTGAATGTTTTCATAATATAGGTTTATAGTAAAGGTGATGTCCGCCTCCCCCTTGCAGTGGCAAGATCGGGAGGCGGATTTTTTTGTTTGTGCTGATTGTCAGAGATATATAGATAGTGTGTAACTCTTGCGAAAATCAGAAAGGGCAATAAGCGATTCACACTATAAATAAGGGGAAAACAAACCACTCTATACTTATTATGGTCTTTTGTCATTCACCCGGAATTTTGTTACGCGCTACTCTGAGCTAAGGAACTTACACACCTACAAGATTGATGAGGCTCTCTCGACAGTAGCAAATGAGCAAGTCTTCGCCACTTCATTTATCAGGTGAATCGATATGAAATCCGTTTCATCCTTGATTCATCCATATCCACTGAGAAATTCACGAAGCTTTCTTCTGATATTACCCGAGTAAGTAGGGATTTGCTTCCACTATGCTTACTTTGTAGATGGTCACCTAATTTCTTTTTCATCAATCTATACTTGCTCTCATATTCCTTTCATCCGATTCCAGCACGAGAAACTTGTGCAATACGCCCTATTTGTAACTATTATATCGCGACGCTCCTCCACACTCGTGCATTCTACTTCCGATTTATAAACAATGATCGTTCGCACTCTGCGGATGATGTATGTTTCGCAAACAATGGTAGTTCGCGCTTTGCGGATGATGTATGTTTCGCAAACAATGGTCGTTCGCGCTCTGCGGATGATGTATGTTTCGCAAACAATGGTCATTCGCGCTTTGCGGAGGATGTATGTTTCGCAAACAATGGTCATTCGCGCTCTGCGGATGATGTATGTTTCGTAAACAATGGTCGTTCGCGCTCTGCGGAGGATATATGTTTCGCAAACAATGGTCGTTCGCACTCTGCGGATAGCTATTGTTTGAAAATCTATTCTAAGTGTGCAAACAACCTAAGGGAAAGGACAGCAGAGAAAATGAAATCGCCTGCTGTCCGAATTGTTTCGAACAGCAGGCGAAATAAGATGTCAAGACGCAGAAGCCCTATGCTGGATATACCTCAGATTTTTACATCATACAGTAAAGGTGCTTCCACATATCTACATTAACCGGTAAATAAACCTAAGCGTAACTCGCAGTTCGCAAAATTAATTTGGATAACTAAGAAAGAGTAGCGCAAACGGATGGAGGAGGCTGGAGAGGCAGGGTTAACCGCCGAAAGTCCTCCCGGGCCATCCTGAACGGGGAGTCCTCACATCGAAATAAATGATGAGTGATGTCATTATAATACCTGCAATCCATTTAAAACACCACCAAACAGGATAAACGTCATTAAGCGTGTATCCTAAATGGTCAATAGCGAACCCTAACAAAATGTAGCGTACTAAAAAGAGAAGAGGAACACCGATGAAAACGACATCCCAGATGCGGGAGCAGTTATAATCATACTTTTCATCATTATCCATGTCGCGATATTTCTTTTTGGGTTTGCAATTCGCTTTATCCGTAGTCTTACTATTCGTTTTCATAGTCATATCGTTCATTGATTACGTCGCAAATATAACAATTAAATAAATACACCATGTCTAAGAATAGAACCTTTAATGTCAAAGTATAGATAGACCAAGAAGGAGCAACTGAAGAATCTGTATATCAATGGGAAAGAAACTCTAAGAGTCATACCACAGAAAAGGAAAGGGGCAAAGGCTTGCTCTTTTAAGAGTATGGTTGTCCCTTTACTGGTTGTGAAGTAACTTCCACTATACGACACTGACGTTGTACGGTCGCGGCATGCCGCGACCTAATAGGGAGACAAACTTGCTACTACGAGATGGGAAGTAACTGCTGCTATGGGTCGCGGCATGCCGCGACCGTACAACACCTGCTGTGGAAGGGAAGCCGTGAAGGGATTGGATGGCTGCGCTTTCGCCGTGAGACGGGGCGCGAGGTCACGCAGATGGGTGCCGACGCGCTCTCGGACATGGCGGTCTACCTGTGGTGCTGCGTGCGGTCGGCGTGTCAGGCCGACGGCGTGGCGTTCGACATGGACTTGATGACCTTCCTCGACTCGCTCGCGCCCGAAGACCTGACGCGCTGGAGCGAGCAGGCGGGCGGTGAGGCTGCTACCTCGGAAGAGGACGCGGCCGACGACAAGGCACAAAAAAAAGCCGCAGGAAATCCTGAAGCTTTACGCATTTGCATTGGGCGTGATGCGGCTGGGTCATGACGACTTCTGCCGCCTCACGCCCGATGAGTTTACGGCGGTGGCGGACGCTTGGCGCGAGCACGACGACCTTCTTCGCCGCGAGGAGTGGGAGCGCATGCGCCTGCTTGCCACCATCACCATCCAGCCTCATGTGCGCCGCAAGCTCAAGGCCTCGGAGCTACTCCCCTTCCCCTGGGAGAAGGAGGCACAACGGGCGAACCGACCCGCCGCGCCGAGGATGACGCGCACGGAGCAACTCGCCCGCATGGAGGAGGTGATGAGGAGGCTGGAGGGGCAGGGTTAACCGCCGAAATTTACGCCTCCACCAATAGCATATTTATCGAACAAACATAAGTAGCGAACAACCAGGAATATCCATATGGGAGTACCGAAGAATAATGCGTACCCAGCAACTTGCGTAAGCCAGTCTATGTCATGAGCTACCCCATAAAACGCAGCTTCAATGCAGCCCCATGCTCCCAAAAAACCGAAGAGGCAAGTGAGAAAAAAACGGAAGGCATATTTATCTGCAAATTCCTGACGTTCTTCAAGCTCCATATCTGAGACTCTTTTCTTTATTTTCGTTTTCATACTGGTAAGCTTTGATGTTTGTTGCAAAGTTAAATAAATAATTGTGTCCGTTATGTCCAAGACTATAAAATTCAATGTTGTTCTTTCTGTTGATGGCAAAGAGCGTATAACCTCTATGACCGCTAATGTAGATGAATTATCTAAAGCCATCAAAAGAATCAAAGATGAGAGCAGAGGAATTTCTGAACGTTTTGTGGAAATAAACCAAAAAGTTCAGGCCTCCATGCAAGCCCTCAACGGTCTGAGCGAGGCGGGCAGGATACTGGGCGACCTGACTCAGGAGACACGCAGCTTTGCCACGGCGATGGCTGAGGCCAACACGATGGCGGGCAAGGACGCGGCGGGACTGGAACGGATGAAGGAGCAGGTGACGGCGCTCGCGAAGGAGGTGCCCGTGGCGCGCGACGCTTTGGCCAAGGGCTTGTACCAGGTCATCTCGAACGGCGTGCCCGAGGACAACATGCTCAGCTTCCTCGAGGCTTCGGCGCGCAGCTCGGTGGGCGGCATCGCCGACTTGCAGAAGGTGGGCACGGTGACTTCGACCGTGATCAAGAACTACGGCGCGGCGTGGACGGAAGCGGCGGCGATTCAGGACAAAATACAGCTCACGGCGAAGAACGGCGTGACTTCGTTTGAACAGCTGGCCGACGCGCTCCCGCGTGTGTCGGGTAACGCCGCCACGCTGGGCGTGAGCATCGACGAACTGCTTGCCTCGTTTGCCACGCTGACGGGTGTGTCGGGCAACACGGCTGAGGTGTCCACGCAGTTGGCAGCCATCTTCACGGCACTGGTCAAGCCTTCATCCGAGGCGGCAAAGATGGCCGAGGCGATGGGCATACAGTTCGACGCGGCGGCGGTCAAGTCGGCGGGCGGACTGCAGAATTTCCTCACCTCGCTCGACCGCAGCGTGAAGGCGTATGCCGCCTCGTCGGGCGTGCTGGAGCAGGAGGTTTACGCCAAGCTTTTCGGTTCGGCTGAGGCACTGCGCGCGCTCATCCCGCTCAACGGCGAACTGGCTCAGAAGTTCGGGCAAAACGTGACGGCGATGAAGGACAGCGCGGGCACGATGGACGCGGCCTTCAAGCAGATCAACGAGACGGGCGAAGCGCAAAATCAGCTGTTTAAAAACCGCCTGAGTGCCGTCACCGACTTTATTGCCTCCGTCACCTCGGGCATACGTCCCCTGCTCAACTGGGCTTCCTCCGTGGGGCAGGTCGTCACCGGCGTTTATTCACTTGTCCAGACGCTGCAGATTCTCAACGCTGCGCAAAAGCTCCACGCCGCCACCACCCGCCTCTGCGCCCTCACCACGAAGGCATGGAGCGCGGTGTGCGTGACGGTTCGCGCCTCCATCCTCGGCCTTACGGCTATGCTCCGCGTAGCCAGTGCCGGATTCAGGGGCGTGGCCGTAGGTGCCACGACGGCCAAGGTGGCCGTGCGCGGGTTTCTGGCCTCGACGGCCGTGGGCGCGCTGGTCGTGGCGCTGGGCTTTGCGCTCGAGAAGCTCATCGCCTACTTCTCCGACACGGCCGATGCCGCCGACGGGGCCGACGAGGCCATGAAGCGGGCGGCGCAGGGCATGGACACGGCGCGGGCGGCGGCGGAGCAGTCGAAGCAGACGTTTGACTCGATGTATAGCCAAACGCTGGCGCGCCTGCAATCTTCGTTTGCGAAGCTACGCGGCGAATGGGGCGCGCTGCGCACGGAGGCGGAGAAGCGCAGGTGGATCGGGGAGAACCGTTCGGCCTTCGACGAACTGGGGCTCTCGGTCAAGTCGCTTGCCGACGCAGAAAATGTCTTCGTGAAGCAGACGGGCAAGGTGGAACAGGCCTTTATCCGTCGCGCACGGGCGGCGGCGGCGCAGGCGGCACTCACGGAGGAAATGGAGCGGCAAATCAGGCTGAAGCTGCTGATTGACGGGGCGGATGCCCGTGTGCGTCAGGCTCACCGCGTCAAGGCGGGCGATGTGGTCAACCCGTCGCGAACGAACTTCCGCCTCGAAGCCCGCTCGGGCAGGATGAACGTGGGGAATGACGGACGGTGGCGATGGACGGAACAGGGTGCCCGGGAGCAAAACGCCTATGCTGACAGCCTGAAGTCGGCCGGTACGTGGACGAACAACCTCGCCACCGCGCTCAAGGAGTCGGAGACGCGCGTGCAGGCCTTCTCGAAGGTGCTGAAGGAGGCCACCGACGACCTGGCGAAGTCGGGCACCAAGCCCGCGCCCGCCGCCTCTTCCGCCACCGACGGCCCGCGCCAGTCGTCGCCCGAAGGTCTGCCGCCCTTGTGGAACGTCGTGCCTGCCGCCCCGATTACCGACGCCGTGCGCACCGCCGTGAAGGAAGGGCTGAAGCTGCCCGCCCCCAAGCAGGAACCCTCGGTCGGTGAGAGCGCACAGGCCTTCGACAACTACCGCCGCACGCGCTACGACGAAGCGCAGGCGCAAGTGCAGGCCGTGCAGCACGACCTGGAAATCGGCATCACGGGCGAAGCCGAAGCCCGCGCCAAGATTGCCGCCATCAACGAGTCGCTCGCGGAGCTGGGCATGAAGCCCGTCGAGGTAGAAATCGGGGTGAAGGGCGTGGAGCGCGTCCGCGAGGCATTCGGGCAGATCCAGTCGGGCTGGCAGAGCGTGCAGGGCGTGGTGGGCGGCATCGAGCAGCTCGGCAAGGCCTTCGACCGTCAGGCTTCGGGCTGGGAGCGGTTTGCTTCGGTGGTTGACGGCGTGCTGGGCATCCTCTCGTCGGTGTTGGGCATCGCGCAGCTGCTCGGTCCGCTGTTCGAGCGCGAGGGCGCGTCGGCTGAGGTTTCGGCGGCGTCGAAGACGGTGGAGGCCACGGCCACGGGCGTGCTACTGGCCGAGAAGACGGCTGAACTGGGCATAACGCCTGCCGTCACGGTGGCCAACAACGAGCTGGCTTCGTCGTATGCCAAGGCGGCGGCTGCAGCCACCTTTGCGGCGCATGCCTACCTTCCCTTTACGGGTACGGCCATTGCGGCGGGCATGGTGGCGGCGCAGGCGGCGGCCATCGCGGCGGCGGGACAGATCACGAAGTTTGCCGAGGGCGGCATTGCCTACGGTCCCACGCTTGGCCTCTTCGGTGAATATCCCGGTGCAAGCCGTAACCCCGAGGTGGTGGCTCCGCTCGACCGCCTGCGCTCGCTCATCGAACCGCAGAGCGCGGCCACGGGTGGCAAAGTGGAGTTTCGCATCAAGGGGCGCGAACTGGTCGGCGTGCTGGCGCGCGAGGGCAGTTACCGCGAACGGACGTAGCGGCACCGCGCTCCACCCACCACCGCCCGCGCGCCTTTCCGTGGTTCTACTTTCAACCACGGAATACACGGAAATAACGGAGCTCACGGAAAGCAAGTCGACTTTCCGTGCCATTCCGTGACATTCCGTGGTTCATTTCCTTCCCCATCCCTTTTTTTCTCCCCATGCAACACCAACTCCGTTATTCCGGCACCTTCGTCTCGCGCGAAGGCATTGCCTGGCAGTGTGACATCCTGCAACAGTCCGAAACCGTCTTTGCTCACGTCGGCGAGCTGCGCTTCGAGGCCGAAGATCCCCTCGTCATCGAATGGCACGAGGCGGACAAGGAGGAACCGCTGCAAACTTCCTCGGCGACGCTCAAGATTGAAAGCCCGGGCGACCGCACGTATGCCGACCTCTACACCATCGAACCGGGCACGGTGCGCCTCGACATCCTGCGCGAAGGCCGCCTCTTCTGGAGCGGCACGCTCGACCCCGAGTTCTACGAAGAGCCCTACGAGCGCGCGTCCCATTACCCCGTGACGCTCACCTTCTCCGACTTTGGCATCCTCGACCGCCTGAAGTTCGAGGGCGCGGGCGTGCTGTCGCTCTCCGCCATTGTCGGCACGGCACTTGAGCGCGCCTGCCTGCGCTACGACGCGCTCGACTTCTCGACGCTCACCTCGCTCTGCTTCCCCGAGGAGGCCGACGCTGCCCCCGAGGAAGCCGACCGCCACCGCGCCACGCTCGACCGTCTGGCCATCGTGGCCGACAACTTCTTTGACGAGGACGGCGAACCCTCTACGCTGCGCGAGGTGATCGAGGGCATCCTTCAGCCGCTGGCACTGCGCCTGGTGCAGCGCGAGGGGCAGGTGTGGGTGTACGACCTTCACGCGCTCTACCACTCCACCGCCGCGCCTGCCCCTATCCGCTGGACTGCCGACTCGCAAACGCTCTCGGTCGACAAGGTGGCCAACTCCGTGCGCATCAACTTCTCGGCCTACGCTCAGGCGGGGGCTATTACTGACCAGGTGGCCTTCGGCGGGAAGTTTACGGGGTTTGAGCATGAGGACGTATTCAGCGGAACCGATCCGAACGACATCGAGGGCAACTATGCCGACGGCAAGTTTTACATCATCTATCAGCGCACAAGCGCGACAGGAAACGTCTACATGTGCGGACCGAAGGACTTCGCGCTCTACACCACCACGCGCGGAAGCGGAACGGAGAACCTTCACCACGAGGCACGCTACGGCCATGTGTTCCCCGTGTTGGGCAATGCCGACGAGTGCGACTGCATCGTGTGGCGGGCTGAGGCCACCCCCGTGGCGTGGAGCCAGTTGCCCGAGTTCACGGATCACCGCTGCGGCTTGCTCAACCCCGCCACGGCGAACTTTCCGCCCGAAGCTACGCTCTTCTCCACGCGCAAGGCGTACGTGCCGCGCATAGAGGGCGAGAAATTCGGCGAAGGGACGCTCCTGGAAAACACCTTCTATCCCTGCAACCTGGGCATCAAGATGGAACTGTTTGCCGACCCCCGTTACAATCCCTTCCTCGAAGCGGGCGAGGAGAACGAGAAACATACGTACGACGAAATCAAGTCGCGCACCTGGCTGGCGCGTGTGCCTGTCGGTGTGGGCATCTACGATGCCGAAGGCCGTCCGCTCTACCACCTGCAGCGCGTGCCAAACGGCGGCACGGATAATCCTAATTACGTCAGGGGCACCTACCGATGGGTGGAAGGCGCACCCTCGTACACCGACCGCGTATTTCTCGACTACGGCTCGAAGACCGCCCCCCTCGAAGACTGCGGCATCTTCGGGTGGAAGAGCAACGGCCTTATCGGCGACCCCAACCGTGCCTCGCAAGGATTTGACACCTACCCCATCGGCGCGCACGACTTCGGCCTGAAAGTGCCCTACCCGCCTGTGGGCGGCTGGCTGAGGGTCGACGTGTACCAAGGGCTGTACTGCTTCGACCACACCGAGAAGGGCAAAGAGTGGATGGCGGGCATCAGCGGAGCGAATCCCTGCGCCCTGTGGAACAAGCACGGGTACTTTGACCGCCTGCGCTGGCTCCTGTACAAGATGCCCGAGGTGACCGTCTATGCCAACACGGGGGCGGCTGTCAAGGCCGATCTCGACGACATTGAGTACACGGGCTACATCAACCGCGCCGCGAAGGAGGAGCTGAGCCTCGACACCCTCTGCGGCACGCACACCGTCCCCTCGCCCTCGGCGCGCGGGGTGTACCTCCGTGCACCGCGACACCCTCATCATCCGCGACACCCTCCGCATCAGTCGCCCCGTGCTGGTGCGCGATGAGGTGGTGCGGTACGTGACGGTCACCCTCCCGTCTGCGCCCGCCCGTCCCGACTCTTCCAATTCCAACTCTTCCCGTCCCAACTCTTCCAATCTCGCAAACATTGGAAAAGATTCCATCGCCGCCCCGACCGCCGACCATTTTATTGACACCGAGAAAATGGTGATGCTCCCGATTACCCAGAAGGAGTACCGCGACAGCAGCTACACGGCATGGGTAAGCGGCTATGCCGCCGCACTCGACAGCATCCACATCCACCGCCCCGCACATTACCTATATAACATCCACCGCCCCACCCTCCCGCCGCTGGAGCTTCGACCTGCAAGGCGGCATCGGCCTCACGCCCAAAGGCGTGCAACCCTACGTAGGGGTAGGTTTTTCAATCAGATTATACGAATGAATCCATTAAAAACCAGACAGATTACTTGCTTACTACAAAAAATAGTAGTACCTTTGTAGTGTGTTAATCAAAGTCCTCACCGATTGCTCGGTGAGGACTTTAAACAATATAAGAAATGGAAAGAATCAAGGACATGAAAACTCGGATTAAAGACATTCAGCTTGTGGTATCGTGGCGCGAGTTTGCCAATACCTACTTTCATAAATCCTCCTCATGGTTTTACCACAAGATGAACGGCGTTGACGGTAACAATGGAGACAAAGGCGGTTTTACTCCAGAAGAATTATCGACCTTTAGAAACGCTCTGTACGATCTTTCAGATAGAATCCGCAAGGCCGCAGACTCCTTAAAAGAAGATTAGCTTATAGGCAATTAGTGAACATCTCAATTAACACCCCATCCCCACACCTCTCCTTCGAGTCGTGTGGGGATATTCATATTATATCCTTCGGCCTTACGTTTCACCCATCCTCTCCCCAACTCGTCCCGTCCCAACTCGTCCAATCTCGCAAACATTGGAAAAGATTCCGCCGATGCCCTAACTGCTGACACCGCGCCCCGCCGATAGTCTATGGGGGGCAAGCTGGCTATGGGCTTACGCCCAAGGGTTTGCAACCCTATGTAGGGGTAGGGGTGTCCATAAGACTCTTTTAGCCTTATATATATAAGGTGTTTTGCCGCAAGACATAATCTTGCGGCATATTTTTCGCATCTACTCGGGGATACAGTATTACCTAATGGCTCAAACCTTCACTATACGTTCACTTCGCAGAGAAGGTGAAAGTAAGGAAAGAAATTAGCTTTTGTTCGAGTAAAGCTTACATTACTTTTGCACCGAACAAATTCAATTAGAAGAAATGAAAGAAAAAATCCTTGCCGCCTTAAAACGAGAATACGCGAGTCTCGGGTTGGGCGATGATATCCTCGGTTCACAGGCATCGGTTCTTGCAGCGATGAATGTAGTCACAGAGGAAAATCTCGAACAAATTGTCAAGAGTCAAAAGGAACTTCTTGAATCACTTCAGAAGGCCAACGATAAGCGCGCAAGCGATGCTGCTGAAAAGGCTCGCAAGACCGCACAGAAGGAAGCTGATGAATTGAAGGCGAAACTCGATGAAGCTGTAAAGAAGACCGCAGAGGTTGAGAAACAGCTCAAGGAGGGTCAAAAGGACAAGAAGGTAGAAAACAAGAACGAAGACAAGGTGGACGAAAAAAGCAAGTTATACGCTGAAATTCTTGCAAAGGTTTCCGAGAGCCAAAAGGAAGCACAGGAAGCTATGCAGGCAAAGATTGACGAACTTGTCAAGCAGAACTCTGAAGCTCTCGAAAACGTCAAGCGTTTACAGGGAGAAGTAGAGGAAGCCCGCAAGGCGGACGTTGCGAAGGCAAGAAACCAGTTTATCCTATCGGAGGCACAGCGTCTAGGTATTTCGCAAGGCCGTATCGATGAAGGCTTCTGTATTAAGGACGATGCTACGAACGAAGATATTCAGACGTACCTCGCAAAGGTTGCATCCAATCAGAAGGCAATCGAGGCTCCCTCTCTCAGTCATTTCAGAATGGCGGAAAACAAGGAGGCAGACACGGCGGTAGTCGATGCCGTAGCTACAGCACTGGTAGGCAATTAACAAACCAAACAAATAAAGAGATTATGGCTATTCAAGACCTTACTCCTAAGAAGGAGACCATTGTCTTTGGTCACGATTCCGTAGTAGTTCCAAAGTACATCTCTGGCATTGCTGGAGGTCGTACTCTTGACATGGACAAATATCCGCTTGACACCGTACAGGCTGGTCAAGTAATCGTCTTCAACAAGACGAGCAACAGCTACAAGCCTCTCAAACTGAAGACGGA
>OIHW01000103.1_pt1 | contig 38169 bp, 35 predicted proteins | sample 1582531 | NCBI WGS metagenome assembly OIHW01 (sample SAMN02675048, study PRJEB24791) | human gut metagenome, SKBSTL034 | isolation source: stool | host: Homo sapiens | place: USA
TAATAGCGGTTTGCTTCTCGCTGTAAGGTCGTCAGGTCATACAGCTTCGGGGGCTTCTTTTCCACCCGCTTGCGCTCGATGCTGCCAACCACGGCACACTGCCCATCGCAAGCAGCCTGAATAGTATCTGCGTCCTGCTCCTGTGCCATCTGTTCCGATACAGCTACGACACCCGCGCCGGACAGTTCCACTTTGTAATAGGGTTCCTTTACAAAGTTCTGGATTTTGGCCTGCCGTTCGGCCAGCATCGCCAGCGTCGGGGTCTGCACCCGGCCAATGGTCTGCTTTTTGCCGTACTTTTTTGTAAAAGCGCGGGTTCCGTTCATGCCGATCAGCCAGTCTGCTTTTGCCCTACACTCGGACGCTGCAAACAGGTTGTCGTAGGCCGCACCATCTTTCAGGTTTTCAAAGCCCTGCTGGATGGCAGCATCCTCCATGCTGCTGATCCACAGCCGCCTGATGGGGAGTTTGCTTCCGGCAAGGGCATACACACGGCGAAAAATCGCTTCGCCCTCTCGACCGGAATCGCAGGCGTTCACCACATAATCAAATTTCTTGCTGCGGAGCAGTTTGCGCAGGACATTGAACTGCGGCTTCTTGGTATTGTGTACCAGCAGTTTCCACTCGACAGGGAGAATCGGCAAATCCTCAAAACGCCAGTTCTCATAGCGTTCATCGTAGTGTTCCGGGGCTGCATACTCTGCCAGATGCCCCAGACACCAGCTCACCACGCAATCCCCACCCTCCAGATACCCGTCCTCCTGCCGATATGCACCGATCACTTTTGCAATGGATTTCGATACGCTCGGTTTTTCTGCAATCACCAGATATTTCAACGCTTTCTCCTTTTTGAAAAAAGCAGGGATAGCCTTTCGACTACCCCTGCATCCTTATGTTACGGTTTTCTTATGTGCCATTTTCGTTGCCGGACTGATTATCCTCGTTCACCGTCGCAAGGCTCTGGTCGGTTTCCAGATTTTCACTCTGCGGCGTTTCTTCTTTCGGCTTCGGCTTATAAATGTAGAAGTAGAAGAAAGCACCTGCACCGCCCAGTGCCGCCACGAATACCAGCAGCAGAATCTTATTCATGCCACCGCTCGATTCCTCTTTCGGTTCTTCGATTTCTACATCCGGGGTAGGTTCGGGTTTGGTTTCGGTCAGAACTACCGCAGGCGTTTCTTCTTCCTGCTTGCCGTTCCGCTCTTCATCGTCCAGAAACTCCTGCAAATCGTACTCGTCGATCATCGAGAGCATATAGACGTTTTCGCTGTTCCGCGCCCGGTCGATCACCAGAAAGAACGTGTTGCCGCCCTTGGTCTTGACCGTGAAGAACTCCTTGCTGGGGTCATCCATCATGTTGTCCTCTACCTCGCCGTTGCCTGCGATGGTGAACGGGATCTTTTCTTCCTCCGTTGGCTCGGCTTCCTCGACCACCTGCACAGGTTCCTCCGCCACCGCAGTGGTATCCACATAAGCAAAGGCCGGTGTCGAAAAGCCCACTGCCATCAGCAGGGTCAGAATTGTGCTGGGGATAACAACTCCCAGCCGTTTAAGCATCTTTTTCAATCGCTTCCTCCGTTTCTGCTTCTTCCGAAGCGTTGTTTACAGCGGTCAGGAACGTCACATTGCCCGCCTGAATGTTGTCCAGCAGAGCCAGCAGTTCGCGCCCGCCCATCTTGGTGCTGCGGATGGCACGAATGATCTCGCTGTCCTCTTCCTTTTTCTGTGCTGCCCGGATGGTTCTCAGCCGTTCTTCCAGTTCCGCGATCTGCTGTTCCGTCTTTTCGGCTTCATCCAGATATTTCTGTAATTTTTTGCCCATCGGCCCTCCTTTCAGTTGATGCGTCCAAAGCCTAAAAAGTGGCTTTGCCAGTAGGTCGAATTGATGCTGGTATAGGAAATGGGGTCGCCGCAGTGGATCATCATGCCATTGCCGACATAGATTCCAACGTGCGACGCGCCAACGGTGTTATAGGTTTTCTCAAAGAAGATCAAGTCACCGGGCTGTGCATCCGCAGGAGAAACATAGCTGCATTTCCCTCGCAGGCCGTTGGCTGTTGTACGCCCAACGCTCCACCCATTGCCGCTGTTATTGATGACCCAGCAAACGAAGCCGGAGCAGTCAAAACTGGTGCTTGGGGAACTTCCGCCCCACACATACGGCATACCGAGATACTTTTCGGCTTCCTCAATCATCCTTGCGAACTTTTCATCCGAAAGGGCTTCCGATGGAATATCATACTTGAAACCACCGCCGGAGCCACCAGCACCGCCTGTGCCGATACTGCCCGTTGTGCCGCCGCTGTATGTCGGGGAGCCTGCGCCGAACAGTTCGGGGCGGTTGCCGTAGGTCAGGTTATAGGCATCGTACCGCCCGGTCTGCTTCTGGTTCATATTCTTCCGCGCGATGGTATCGAAACCCTTATTTTTCAGCAGGATATTGAGGATTTTATACTCGTACTCCACTTCTTCCTGATAGGTATAGGTTTCCATGCTGACATTTCCAAAAGCGTCAATCGTTGGCCGAACCCCTACTCTGGTTTCCATGCGAGTGCGAATCTCAATAGTTTCCCACACTTTCAGGAGATACTGCTGCTTGAACAGTTCCTTGATAACAGGCTTGACCTGTCCTCTGGTGAACTGCTCATAAACTGCCGTCAAATGAGAAATCAGCTGATACGGGTCATGGCCGATCTCGTCCAGCTGATAGCGGTATTCATCATAGCCCGGATGGGTGGATTCCATCTGCCGAATCTGCTTATCCAGTTCTTTTTCCAGTTCCAGATAATCTTCTTCTGCACCTTTCATGTCGGCATCCTTGCTGGGATATGTCGTTCCCACAAAGGTACTGCCTGTTCCCTGAATTGCTGCGCCGCAGCTTGAAAAGGCTCCCAGCATTACCATCACTAACAGGATGCCCACACCAATACTGACCCACAGAGTTTTGTTCTGCACGACGATCTCCTGCACCGCCGCTTTCGCTTTCTCCGTAATGGTGTTTGTTGCCGCTGCTGCCTTCTTGCTGGCAGCAGTTCCGGCTTTCTGGCCGCGCTTGGCGGCTGCATAAGCATCCTTATACTGCTTTTTCTGGTAAAACTTCGCACCGACTGTTTTTGATTCACCTCCTGCGGCAGTCGGCGGTGGCTGGTGCTGTTTCTTTTTCAGCGGCGGTTCTGCTGCATTTTCCGCCGTACCGCCCTCGCTCTCGGAAAATTTCAGGCGGCTGGATTTCTGATCCTCCCCACCTCTTTTCTCCGCTCTGGCGGATTTATCTTTGGGCTTTTTTCTGCCTTTTACAAAGTGGTGCAGGCGTTCGGCTGCTTCTTCTGACTTGTGAGCAGCTTCCACGCCGGAATTGTCCTTTTCTACCTGATGTACTTTCTGATGGGCGAACCCGGTGGCGGTGTCCACTCCTTTCTTCGCCACCTTTTTAACGCCCATCCCCACGCCACGGACGATGCCGCCCTTTTCATCCTCAAAAGAAAGTCGGCCTTTCTTTGTGGGCGGCTCTGCATCCGATTCCGCAGGCGCATCCTTCGGCTTCCCATCCTCCCGATGGGCTTTGTAATAGTCTGCGCTCTGCTTGGCGGTGCTGTGATGCCGGGGCGCATCCTCCTCCCCGTCCCCGGCATCCATGCACCGTTCTTCTTCCACAATAGATTCTTCATCTGTTTCCTTTTCCGCAGTTTCTTTTGCCGAATCTTCCTGCTCCGGCTTTTCTTCTGCGGTTGCGGACTTCTGCTCCCCGGTGCGGAGGTTTTCATCCACCAGACCGTCTTTGGTCATCTTCTGGACGATTTTATCTCTGCCCCGAAACTTTTTGTCTGCTATGGAAATCACCTCCTTCCGGCTGGAGCCGTCATGCGATCAGGGCTGCGTGGGTTTCCCACTTATCAAGCACCTGTTCCAGTTTCCGGGCAAAGGCGATCAGACGGGCGTTCACTTCCTCACGGTCAAGATAACCGTGGGCTTCCATGTGAAAGCCGTCAGTCAGTTCATCCGCCAGTGTGCCAACGGCATAGAAATCTTCCAGCACCGTATGTACCACCGATTCTTCATCGTGGAAGTTGAGCGGCTCCACCTCGTCAAAGGGCGGGCCAGCATCACTTTCGTGCGGCTCCATGTCAGAGTGGTGATGAATCTTGCGGCTCAGTCGGTCAAAAATATTCGATGTGTTCATGCTTCTTTTTTCTCCTTATATTTTCCCATCTCATTGGGCTTCGTTGTCATCAGGCTGTACAGTTTCAGCGAAGTATCAAACTTATCCTTGAACGGGATAATCGTATTGCCGTAGAACAGCAGCCCCTCGCCCTCGTTGCTGTTCGTAACATAGGAAAGCTGGAACGGCGAGATATTCAGCTGCTTGGCAAGGATTTGCCGATCGCCGGATGCCTGGTTAAGCATATAAATGAAATCGCTGTTCTCAAAGATGTTCTCGATTTCCCGGCTTGCGAGCAAATCCTTGATGTTCTGGGTGATGCCTGTGGGTACGCCGCCCCATTTTCGGAACCGCTTCCAGATCTCGACGCTGTATGCTGCGGTCTGTTCCTCTTTCAGCAGGAGGTGGAACTCGTCTATATAGTACCGGGTGTTCCTTTTGCTGTTGCGGTTGATGGTAACACGGTTCCAGACCTGATCCTGGACGATGAGCATACCCAGCTTTTTAAGCTGCTTGCCCAGTTCCTTGATGTCGAAGCAGATAATACGGTTATCCAGTTGCACATTGGTCTGGTGATTGAACACTCGCAGCGAACCATTGACGTAGATTTCCAATGCCGTGGCGATACGCTGCGCCTGCCGCTCTTTCTGCTCCCGCAGGCAGTCGTACAGATCACCGAGCGTTGGCATATTTTCTGGCTTCGGGTCGTTCAGATATTTCTGATAGACCAGCGGCAGGCAACGGTCAATGACCGATTTTTCTTCCGGCTCCATACCATCCCGTGCGCCCATAATCAGTTCGCACAGGGAAAGAATAAAGTCCGATTTCATGCCCAGCGGGTTATCATCGTCGGCATAGTTGAGGTTAATGTCCATCGGGTTGATGTAGTCCTTACTGGTGGACGAAATATGGATAACCTGACCGCCCAACGCTTCCACCAGCGGATAATACTCTCCTTCGGGGTCTGCGACGATAATATCGTCCGTTGTGGTAAAGAACACGTTGGTGATCTCACGCTTTGCACTGAACGACTTACCGCTTCCCGGTGTGCCGAGGATCAGACCGTTCGGGTTTTTCAGCTGCTTCCGGTCTGCCATAATCATGTTGTTGGACACCGCGTTCAGACCGTAATAGAGGGAATCGCCCTCCATGAAAAGTTCCTGCGTGGTGAACGGCACAAAAATCGCGGTGGAGGTTGTAGTCAGTGCGCGCTTGATGGGAACAAGATTATTGGCCAGCGGCAGGCTGCTCATCAGCCCCTGCTCCTGCAGATAATCCAGACGGTTCAGAGTGCAGTTAAACTTCTGAGCGATACCAGCAGTCTGAAACACCGCACTATCCAACTCCTGTTTGGTCTTGGCTGTATTGAGGAACAGCACCGTAACAAGGAACATACGCTCATTACGGCTCTGCAAATCGTCCAGAATCTTTTTGGCCTCGCCGCCATAAGTTGCAAGGTCACTCGGAATAATTTCCATATCATAACCAGACCTCACAGCTTTCTTCTGCTCCTCGATTTTCATACGGTCCAGGTCGGTAATTTTGCCTTTGATCAGTTTGATAGCTTTCAGCTGATCTACCGACTGCACATGAATGCTGACCACCAGATTTTTGTCCATGTCCAGAAATTCGGCCAGCACCTTATCCGTCAGTTCTGGGGCCAGGATGTTCAGATAAGATGCCGCACCAAAGGTATCGCCCATCATAAAATCCTTGCCGCTCTTGAACAGAAAACTGGTCGGGGCAATAAAGTCCTTAGTGGTCATGCCGCTCTGCAGGATACGGTCATAGCTGAAGTTGAACTTCTGCTGTTCCTCCTGATGAAAGATTTCGTACATGATCTGAAGCCGTTCCACACCATTCAGGGGATAGGCTTTCACACCCAGCACCTTGAAGTTATTGAGAATATCGGTTTCGATACGCTCCAGCCGGGGCTTTGCTTCCCGGACGCTCTTGGCTTCAATCGTAAACGTGATGTACTTCGTCCGAACCAGACCGTTGTTGCCCTTGGCAAGCTGCTGTTTCAACATCTGTGCATATTCCATACGCACATCATCGAACTGGTCATACTGCGGCTCGATCTGGATCACCTTGTTGTATTCGCTCATATCACTTTTGTGATTCATGAACGAAAGCTGAAAACGAATGCTGGAATCGAAGTAATTGAGGAAGTCGCACCAGCTTTCAAAGATGGTGTTCTTGTCCTCGTTCTGCGCCAGCTGATAGTTGATATCGTAGAATCGGATCGTTTTGGAATACAGATGTTCCTCCACCCGGCAGATACCATCGCGCCCCATTTCCAGATACGGAATGGAACGCTGCACGGTGAGCCGCTGCTCCTTTTCACTCTGTTCGGACTTGCGGAAGAACTTCTGGAAGAAGCCGCCGAGGGGCAGTTTCTTCTTCGGTTCACTTTTTACCAAGAATGCCTCCTTTCTTCTGGATCGGTGCTGCGGTTTCCAGTTCCCGGTCATACAGGTTTTCGACTTCATAGCGCCGCACTGCAGGCCGTTTAAATCGGACGCTGATGAAATTCGTCAGAATGGTTTCAAGGTGCATCCCGTTTTTCTCGTACAGAGCAAAGAAAAATTCCGGCAGCATCAGGAGCACCATGCCTGCCGCTGCATTGCTGGTTCCCAGCGTGTCGCGCATAAGAAAATAGAACGGAATGCCAATGCCTGCTGCAAACCCCATACATACTAGCTGGCGTTTCGTCAGGTTCAGAAAGACCTTGTTCTTCACTTTGGAAAGGTCTTTGGGAATCGTTACATAGGCCATTTATCACCAGAACAGCCAGACCGCCGCCGGGAAACGGCGTTGTCTGCTGTCTTTTCCTTTCATTGGATTTTCCCGGTTTTAGTGACTGCCGAAGATCTGTTTGGACAGACTTCCCGTTTTGAGCAGCGAGAAACAAAGAATCACCGTGTAGGCCATCGTGCCGAACAAAGCCGAGTGAATATCCGAAGATACCCGGATGCTGCCGATGAGGGCTGCATAGATTGCCACGCAGACCATCATCAGAAACGCCTGAAATGCCAGAGCGAACAGCCCTCGGAAGTAGTTCGTACCCACATGACCCCATTCACGGTTGCTCATGGTTGCAAATGGAATCGGAGCAAGCGAAGTGTAGAGGTATATTTCTATCATTCTGCCGTACATTATCACTGTGATAACCACCGACAGAATTTTCAGACACCAGCTTACAACAAGGGTTTCCAATGCCAGCGTCACCAGTTCGCCAATCGCCATTGTTGCCATTGCCGCCTGCATCTGCATGGAAAGAGAACTAATATCAATGGCGGTATTGCCACGGATAATGCCGGAGGAAGAATTTACCACCGACTGTCCAATGTCAAATACCGCCATTGCAATATCGAACGTATGACTGACGAGATAGACCGCGATCCACATCTTCACGAAATACTTGAAGAACATCCAAGTGTCTACATCGTGCAGATTGTTCCGCTCTGTCAGCATCGAGATCAGCTCATAGCAGAGGATCAGCGTAATGATGATTCCTGCAATGGGAATCACCACCGAATCCGAAATGCTACGGATCATGCTGAAAATGTTGCTGTTCCACCCTTGCGGTGTCTGCCCGACCTGAGCAGCAATTTCACTGGTCTGTTGGTTGACCGCTGTGAACATCGTACTCAGGTTGGACTCCACCATGCCGGAAAGAAGTTCCCTCATCCATTTTTCGATTGCTGCGAAAATATTATCGAACAATGGCGGGTTTTCCTCCTATCGCTTGTTGATTAGCCGAACAGACCAGAGAGCAGCGGAATCAGCTGCGTACCGATGAGGATGACACCGCCGCCGGACATGAGCTGCTTCATGCCCTGCGACTTTGCGCCGGGGTTGTCGTTCCCGTACCCTTCCATGAGGTTCACAACGCCCCAAACGCCAAGGCCCGCGCCGATGGCAACAACGAGAGTCTGCAGAACGGTAATAGCCTGATTGAAGAATTCCATAGTCATTTTTCGCCAGATTGCAGCATTGATAAAAAGTACGATTCCAAAAGAAAAACAGGCTGGCACATCTTCGGTGCTGCCTGCTTCCTGCAATGCTGGCTTCTCCTTTCATTTTCATAAAAATCAGCCTTTTGAAATCGCAAAAAATGTAGAGATCAGTCGGACGAGGTTGCTGTCATGGGGTCTGCCCGGACAGGCGGGCGGATGAATTTACTTCGGATAATGGCCTCCTTCCTATGCCGTGCTTTCTTCGGACACATCCACCTCGTAGCAATCAAATTCTTCATCCATTCGCAGCCTGAGTTCGTGCTTCAGGTAGCGTTCTACATCGAAAGCGTTCTTCTTATCGAAGTCCGACAGTTCCTTGTACCGCTTATGCTTGGTAATGTCGAATTTGTCGCTCAGGAATGGCCGGACTCCGCGCAGCTGCAGGATGCACTTGCTGCCATCCATGACAGAAAGCTCGTCCCGGCTCATAAGCTCCTTTCCGGTCTTTTGGTAGGTTGTACCAAAGGATGGACTTTGACCGCGTGTGTCGGATGTGTTGTATAGGTCGATTGTTTCTTTTCCCAGCGTTTCGGAAATTTCTTTGAGCGTCGAACTTTCCTTGCCGCCGAGGAACAGCATGGTGTCGCAGTTGCCGATGATGGTTTCTGCGGCATCCTTGTAGATGGTTTTCAGCTGGCTCTGCGACTGCAGGATGATGGATGCCGAAATCTCACGGCTGCGGATGGTGGCGATCAGCTTATCAAACTTCGGGATCAGACCGATGTTCGCAAACTCATCGAGCAGCAGCCGCACATGATACTTTAGCTGCCCGCCACATTGATCGTCTGCACGGTCACAAAGCAGATTGAAAAGCTGGGTGTACATGATGGACACCACGAAATTGAACGTATCGTCCGTGTCGGAAATGATAACGAACAAGGCCGTGCGGCGATCTCCCAGCAAATCCAGTTCCATTTCATCGTAGGCCATGAGTTCACGCAGCTCCGCAATGTCAAATGGGGCTAATCTGGCACCGCAGGAAATAAGGATAGATTTCGCCGTTTTGCCTGCCGCCAGTTTGTATTTCTTGTACTGACGGACTGCAAAATGTTCCGGCTTCTTCTGTTCCAGTTCCTCAAAAAGCTCATCTACGGCATTTTTGAAGGTTTCATCATCCTCGCGGGCTTCGCTGGCATTGATGAACTCCAGCAAGGTGGAGAAGTTCTGCTCCTCCTCCGGGGCTTCATACCAGATATAGCCAATCAGTGCACAGTAGAGCAGGCGTTCGGCCTTGACCCAGAAATCCTCGCCGGACTTCTCGCCATCGCCCTTTGTATTGGCGATGATGGTATTGACCAGTTTCAGAATATCCTTTTCGCTACGGATATAATGGAACGGATTGTATCGCATGGATTTTTTGAAGTTGATGGTGTTCAGGACTTTGATTTTATACCCGGCATCCGAGAGCATCTTTCCACACTCGACAATAATTGTACCCTTTGGGTCCGTTACGACATAGCTGACCTTTTGGGGCATTTGCATCAAGTTGGGCTTGACGTAAAATCGGGTCTTACCACTGCCGCTGCCGCCAATCACAATGACGTTTTTATTGCGGGCGTACTTCGGATGCTTTGGTCTACCACTCATCATCAGCCGTTCGGTCTGTGTGAGGATGACGTTGTTCTCGAATACCGGGTCAATAAAAGGTTCGATGTCCTTCTGGTTGCCCCACCGGGCAGAGCCGTACTCCTCGCCTTGCCGATACTTCTTCGCGTTCTTCCCTTTGAAGTAGATCACTGCTTTCAGCGCAGTTGCGCCGACCAGCCCCACCATCAGGTCGAATGGGTGAAAACTGGGCAAGACACTTTTGTAGGCCAGGCCAAAGTTCATAAAAAGAACCATCAGCCTGTCCACCACAGAATCGCCATTGCAATGACGGTATAGCCATGCGGCTTTCTCCACCATGTAAAAGGCGATGATGTACGGAAAATTCAGCAGGATCAGCTTTTTCATATCTGCTGCCTGCGCCATCCTGCTGATTTCCGCAGCCAGTTTTTTGCCCCATGCCGTCCCGCCCGTCTGGTTGGACGGTGCTTTGCGCGGCAGGCGGGCAGGTTTTTTCAGATTTTTCATCGTATCGGTTCCTGCTCCCTCTTCTTTTCTTTCTTGAGCTGACGGTGATTGGAAAGTTCCTCTTTCACCTTTTCCAGCTTCTGACGCACCGATTCACGTTTCTGCTTTTTCAGCGTTTCGCTGGTGTACTCCTTAAAGGCAGCGGTCATAACATCCACGTCCTTGGCCTTGAAAAAGACAAGGTATTCTGTTTTGCCCTCCTGTTCCACCTTTTTCAGACTATAATCAATGCCATATTTCCGGGCTACCCGGTCGAAAGACTTGATGTTATTGTCCGTGACAACAATGTTCGTGATCTGCGCGCCGCTCTTTTGCAGGCTCTTGATGCTCTGCCGACCTGTTTTCCTACATTGGCTTTTTTCTCCTTTCCCCCGCTGCTTTTTCTTGTCCATTTCCGCCAGCAGCTTTATCAGGGCTGCTTTCAAAATCTGTGCCGTGATTTTTCCTCCTTTGATGCACAGCGAAATGGTTTTCTCATTGACTTCTTCCTGCACGGTTGCTCACCTCCCATCTATCGCCGCTGCATCAGGGGCGGACTGCCCCGGCCGCAGGCGGCGCGGTATCGCCCAGCACCGAACGGAACTTCTTGCGGCACTGGTGCAGCAGATAACCGCACTCCCATTTGTGGCGGCAGTGCTTGCAGGGATGGCCGCTGTCCGTTCCCGGACGCTGGCGCATCATGCGTTCAAACGGATTATCGGTAAAATTCATAGGCTTAACCTCCCTGTTCAGCCAGCGGCAGCACCCCGCGCCGCTTTAAAGTGTGGTAAAGGAACTTCCGACCTTTCTGCGTCCATGCAGTGTGCAGCTTTTCCACCTCGGAACCATCGCTGCGCTGGAGCCGGAACATCAGGCTGGACGTATAGCCTTTGCCGTGGTGTTCCGAATAAAGTACCCACTGACCGTTGACCCGGTACTGGATGCCGTGCAGATGCAGCAGCCGATTGAACACCTTGGCTCCACAGCCGTACTCTTTGGCGATCTGCGTGGTTGTCACCAGCGAATTGGACTCGCTCAGCTGCGCCTCATAGCTACTCCGGCGCAGCGGCTTCTTATGCAGCAGGCCCAGCAGCGCATCCCAGTCAAACGGCTGTGGATGGTACTCCGCACCGACTGCCGTATGGTGCAGCTTGCAGAGCTTCTTTGCCATGTCCTGCGTAATGCGGTAGTCTTTCACATACCGCTGGACCGTGCGCCCGCCCTCATCCTGCAACCGGACACGGGGCATATACTCGTAGTCGCGGCCCTCGATGAAACCATACTGGCACATACGCGGGAACCACTTGCGGAAATCGCTGCGAATGTGCATCTGGTCGTATAGATCACGCGCCCACAGCGTAGAGGGCAGCGTGTCCATACTCATGAATACGATGTTCATGGGGTTGTCCTCCTAGTTCTTATCTACTCTGCTGCCCCACCCAAATTCATGCCGAACCTGTGCGGAATAATAGCTGTCCACGGTCACAGGTGCGTTATAGAGTGTTGCCAGCAGGTATTGCTTGATGTTCCGAATCTGAGTGCTGTTTTCTTTTAAGCACTCCAATATGTACTGGATATGCGAGGAATCCAGCTTCATCAGGCGGCTTTTCACCACCTCTTTCGGCTTTTCCTCCCCGCAAATGCGCAGGAACTTCTTTCTGCTGATGACAGTTTCTACCAGCAGTTCCAGAATCTCATACAGGACCGCTTTATCTGCCGGATAGCCCTGTTCCAGAATTTCCAGTTCCAGAGCCTCCTTGAAATAGCGGCGGTACTGTTCTTCTTCCTGTAATTCAGCCGGATAGATAAGATCAGTTTCACTATTATCTGTCTTATTTATCTTCTCAGTATTACTTCCGTTTGATTTTGGAACTCCCGGAAGTTCGTTTTTCAAACTGCCGGAAGTATGATTTTCATACTTCCAGTAGTTTGATTGCGAAAGCCCCGCATAAAGGTCTTTCACATACAGCAGATTGGGTTTACCAAGTCCCTGCCTGCGCCGCTCGATAAGCCGAAACTCCTGTTCCAGTTCATCCAGCAGTTTGACCGCCTTTTGTCTGGCACAATGAATAGAGTCCATGACTTCCTCTATCGTGCAGATAATATAGGCGTTGCCGTGCTTGTCCTGCCAGCCGTTCTTGATAGAAAGGCTCATACGATCCAGCAGCACAGCATACAGCAGTTTGGCATCCCCGGACATCTTCTGGAACAGATCAGCCTTGACCAATGCCTTCGGCACTCGGTAAAAGCTGTATCGGTCTGCTTCCAGACCTTTGAAATACGGGTACTCCATGTAAATTCATCACCCCCCTATCGGATTGGATTTGCACTATTGGAAATAACAGTACATTCCTACGGTGGAACACGTTCCCATGCTCCACCGCAGTGTATCTGCTGTTATTTGAGCTTTGCCATTCTGCCCCAGCCCGTTCCTGCCCCATATTTCAGCGGCGTTTTCTCTGGTAAGACGCGCAGGATGCACATTCAGTGCCAGAAGTATCTCTCTGGGATGGCTTATTCAGTTTTCAAAGAACTTTTGTGAGGGCTTGTTGTATAACCCTTACACCTATAGCATTCTGAAAGGGGTGTTTGGCAACCACTTTTTCAAATTTTCTCAAAAAAAAATTTGCCGCAGGGATTTTTAAGTCCCCACGGCAGTTTTTCTATATTATGTATAAGTGCAACGGATGCGGTGAAGCCCCTTTTTGATTCCCTTTGTCACATACTGATGTGATACTCCCATCTCAGCAGCAATTTCCCGGTGCGTCATTCCCTCAATATAGTGGCGACAAATCATTTCCCACTGGTGCTTTTTCAGCAGTTCGCTTGCCTTTCTCAAAAATTCTTTATTCAACACAAAATCCATAACATTTATACGCGGATCTTCCATTTCATTGTTATACTCCGGATTCACATCCGCCGCATACGAAAAAGTTTCACTTTCCCGTGCTTCAAGATTACGCACAAGTCGATCCTCTCCCTCCAGCACAAGACGAATATGCCATTCCATATCCTCAAAATGGTTATGTGGAATTGTCTGATGCTCATTTCCCTGCGATTCATAGTAGTAGTGTGTACAGTTATGAAGTGCAAACACCGTATATCTTTCGTGTGCATGGTAGGAAACATATCCATTTTTATAGACGACTACTTCCGCATGGTTCTCCATCTGTTTTCGGAGAATCACTTCTATACCATCTTCCAATATCTTCTTCAAACCTGGCACTCGCTTAAATTCACTTGCAATAGGAACCATCTTCTTCAGTTCTTTCAAAGTAATAAAATTCATTTTAACCACCTTCCTGCCTTTCGGCAACAGGTGAGTCTTCTATGAAAGAACAGCAGAAATGACCTCAGACCCACCCGTTTTTTTTGAACGGGGAGCCTAAGCTCCATTCGATTAAAATTATGCCTATACCTATAGCATTCTAAATAAGGGTTTTGGCAACCACTTTTTTCAAAAAAATTTCAAATAAAAAAGCCGAAACAGGATGAACTACTTGCAGGCGCACTACTGCGCTGCATTCGCTCATTCTGTTCCGGCCTATATCACATATTGCTACGGTATCGCTCTAACAAACAGATATTATATTGTAGACCCAAAAGAACGTCTGGTGGAGCTGGTCGGCTAACCAGGTGCCGCCTAAGATTCCACCTCTGCGCTTTCAGTGTCGATGAAGCACTCTGCTTCAGGCTTCTTTCCGTTGGTTCTCTGCTGTGAAAAATTCGATACTCTTCACGGGAAGGCCGTGAATACACTCCACCAGAGATTCAGCAGAAATATAATCTTCACAGCCACCACGCTTGATCTGAAGCATATTCTTTCCATCAACGACACTGCGATTCCCAATCCGCAGCCCCTTTGGGGTGCGGATTTCATGTTCTCCGTTGCTCATCTTCTCACGGCCTCCTTTGTGTTGGTTTAAGTTTCTTTTTTCTTCTATTCAATTTCACCTTTTGAACTTCCGCTCTTTTTTCACCTTTTTCGGCTTGCATATTTACGATTTTTACGGTATAATAATCCAAAAGATGATAGAATATAGCATATATTATAAGCAAGTCGTGCCGCCGTGTCAAGAGGAAAATGTGAAAATTTGTTGCATCTTTCAGATTGAATATTCACAAATTCCTTTGTACATTGTTACAGCACGATAACTACGCCATAGAAAGGTTGCAAACATGAAATTTGGAGAGAAAGTTCGCGATCTACGAAAGAAGCATTCTTTAACACAGGACGAATTGGCACAATGTCTGGGTATCAACAAACGAACGATCATCGGATGGGAGCGTGATGGCCGCTACCCTCGCAGCATTGAAATGCTTGAAAAGATGGCCGATATATTCCATGTACCTCTGACCTATTTACAGCCGGATCAGTCTTTATTTATCGAACGTGCCGCCGAAGCCTACGGAAAAAAGGGCAAAATAGAAGCCCAGCATCTCGCATTTGAGCTTACTGAGCTATTTGCCAGCGGAGAGTTGACCCCACAGGATATGGACGGCATCATGTATGAAATGCACAAAGCCTATTTTAAGTACCGAGAACAAAAACGAGAAAAGGAACGAATAATGAACCTGTGAACCACTGTTCTATTCACTATGCTATCCCCGGAAGGAGATCACATTATGTATTCTGCATTTATTCACCAAGCCGCCAACGAACTTGTCCAAAATGCCGGAACTCGCAACATCAAACAGATCGCGCGCAGTTGCAGTCTGGACATCAGTGAAACATCCCGCATTAAAGATATGTTGGGTTTGCTTTCGCTCTATTTTGATAAGCCATTGATTCTTATCAACAGCCATCTTGATAAACAGACCAAGCAGATGGTGTGCGGCTATGCGCTCGGTCATTATCTGGAGCATCAGCTGCTTATGGACTTGCATACCCTGAACAAGTTTCTGACCATTAAAGATAAGCACATCCTTCTTTACGAGCATAATGCTTTCACATCCCACCTGATGCTGGATAGTGATGAAGTCTATCAAATGACAAAGCGCGGGTTGGACGCGGCGCAGATTTCTGCGGCCAAGCGGATTCACCTCAATCTGGTGCTGGTAAAACTTCTTGAGCTGCATCATCTGGGATACGATCTACGGCACTATCACGCCCAGCACCATGCGTTTATCAACCAGTTCAACCTTCCGGCACATTTTCAGTTTGATGTGGCCGCCGGATGAACTTATGTTCTTATAACCCTAAAACCCGTAATGAACGGTGCGTTATGCCTGTCCATCACGGGTTTTTCGTGTTATTTCAGTTTTGCGAGGATTTCATCGGCACTCATGCCTTCGGCAAGCAGCTTTTTCAGAACGGACTCTGCTTCTGTCTTTTTCGCTTCTTCTGCAGCTTTGGCATCTGCCTTCGCTTTTTTTGCTTCCAGAGTTGCCACTTCTTTTTGGGTCTTCTTCAGAGCAGTCTTCTTCTCTTTCAAGTCAGCCTTTAAAGTGTCAATGTTGGCGGTGATGGATGCGATTTCCGCTGTGAGTGCTTCCTTCGCGGACTGCTTTTCCGCAATCTGCGTTGCAAAATCAGCAGTCACAGTTTTGGGCTTGTTCTTGCTACCTTTTGTTCTGGGCATAATAAATAACCTCCAGAAAATTATAGTAATTTTAGTATAGCACTCTGATAAGGCTGTTTCAATATTACGCTTAATAAATGCTTATTTTCTGGTAGGCTATTTTCAATTTACAGACTATATCCTCTATCACGAATCACATCGACAACTTCGGAAACATATTTCTGACAAGTATCATGATCAGAGGCTTCCACCATCACACGCACCACAGGCTCCGTGCCGGATTCACGAACCAGAATACGGCCAGTATCCCCCAGTGCTTCAGCCACATTCTTTACCGCTGTCTGCACAGCCTCGTCGTTCTGTGCTGCCTTCTTATCCGTTACACGAACATTCTCCAGCACCTGCGGATAAATTTTCAGCGGTGCTGCCAATTCGCTCATCGGCTTCTTTTTAGCCAGCATAACTTCCATCATTTTCAAACTCGTCAGGATACCATCACCTGTGCTGGCATACTTGGAGAAGATGATATGTCCGCTCTGCTCACCGCCGATACGACAGCCGTTCTTTGCCATATACTCATAGACGTACTTGTCGCCCACAGCGGTCTTAGCATAACCAATGCCCTTTTCGTCAAAGGCCTTATACAAACCAAAGTTGGACATAACTGTGGTGACAACAGTATTATTTAACAGCTTACCACGTTCCTTCATGTAGCAACCGTAAATGTAAAGGATATGGTCGCCAGTGATAACATTGCCCTTTTCGTCCACGCACAGGCAGCGGTCGGCATCCCCATCGTAAGCAAAACCAACATCCAAGCCCTTCTCCACAACAAACTTCTGAAGGCCCTCGATATGGGTTGAACCTGCATTGTTATTGATGTTCAGGCCATTCGGATTATTATTGATGACATAGGTATCTGCGCCAAGCGCATCGAACACGGACTTTGCGATATTCCAGGAGCTACCATTGGCGCAATCCAAACCGACCTTGACACCCTTAAAGGAGTAGATGCCCAGCGAGATCAGGTAGCCCATGTAGCGGTTGCGACCTGCCACATAGTCCACAGTGCAGCCGATGTGCTCACGATGAGCAAAGGGCAACTCTGGCCAGTCCTTATCAAAGACATGGAGTTTGCCATCAATGTAGTCCTCCACCAGCAGCAGAGTTTCCTCAGGCATTTTCTCTCCGTAGCAGTCGATTAGCTTGATGCCATTGTCGTAGTACGGATTGTGACTGGCGGAGATCATAATGCCGCAATCAAAGTCATCCACGCGAGCGATGTACGCCACAGATGGAGTAGTGGTAACATGGAGCAAATAGGCATCTGCACCAGAAGCGGTCAGACCAGCCACAAGGCTGTACTCGAACATGTACGAGCTGCGGCGGGTATCCTTACCAATAACAATACGAGCAGGGTCGGTGTCACCGTTGCGCTCACGGAGACCATTATAATACCAGCCTAAGAAGCGACCAACCTTATAGGCGTGATCCGCTGTTAATGTAATTCCGGCTTCTCCACGGAAGCCGTCGGTTCCAAAGTATTTTGACATTGTTAGTTTTCCTTTACTTTTTTCTTTCCCACCATCCATGGAGCAAGTCTTACAACAACCTCATATGCCGTACTGCATATTGCCATCGTAATAACTACCACTACCATGGCCAGTAGAAAATTTTCTCTCACTGCATCTGTACCCAGATTCAACAGAATTGATACAATTTTTACCACAATTCGATACACAGGGCCGTGAATACAAAGAATAATTAGAGAAATCCGACCAAAGTATTGCAGGATTCTATTCTCGTTGATAAGTTGAGAAATCAGAATTACAGCAGCAACACCAATCATGGCTGTTACAAACCACATGATTCCCATAGTTAAATGATAGCATGATAAGGAAAAGCTCAAAGCAAGCAGAACTATCGCTACTATTCCTGCTTTCACTTTTTTCTTTACCGCTTTCACGCTTTTCCCCGCTATGAACACACCCACAGCATAGAATCCTATGTACTTGAATACACGATCAATGCCCCAAATAAGTCCATGCATTGGAACCACAATAAAAGCTAAACTCATTAGAGCAGAAACAAGATAAGCCATTCTCCTTCCGCCTAGATTAACCAGTATATTAAAAAGGATTACCGTTACAAAGAAACATGGTAAGAACCACAAATGGATGTTGAACTCCAAATTATCATAACAGCCAGAGAATAAACCGAACAAAGAATCCATAAAACTCATATCTGAATCCCGGAATCTTCTCTCCATCAATTGCCAGTAGATAAGAACCAGAAAACCGAATGAGAAATACGGAATAACAATGGTTTGGATTCTTCGCTTTATGTCTGCTAAAACTGTTTTTTCTTTATACACCCATCCTGCTGCCAAGAAAAACAGCGGCATATGGAAGGAATACAACCAATTAAAGATGGTTTGATTGGAATAGATATGCCCTATAACAACAAGGATTATGCCTATCCCTTTTAACACGTCAAGCCATGATAAACGCTCTGCTCTGCTCTGCTCTGCTCTGCTCTGCTCTGCTCTGCTCTGCTCTGCTCTCAAGATTGTGTCATCTCCCAACTCTTTGTCAATATGAAAGTTTATCTTCTAATTCCAACTTTAGACAAAATAATCTTGATTTCATTTTTCAAATATTCTTTCGGTAGTATTTTCTTCATAGCAAAATCAAAACCCTTTTCTAAGTTTTCAAAGAAAAACATTCTTGATGATGGAATTCTCGATGGATATTCCAATTGATGATTTAATTGGATCGCTCTTGTAATATCCGCATCAAATAGTTCCACATTTGACTTTTTTAGTAATTCTTCTCCCTTTTTCGTTTGACAGAGAACTAAAGATATTCCCTTTTTCTTTTCCTCTTCAGACAATTCACTTCCCCATGAATCACCTAATGAAATATCTGAAACACGAGATTGTGACGCATAACGACAGGAATAACAATTCTCAGTATAATCAATACTTTTCAGGAAAGCATATGTATACATATCAACAATCCGCGGAAAACCATTATTTTTCCCTACTGATCTTAAGCCAAATGATGTTTTCTCACGGAAATTCAACCCTTCTAATTCTTCGATATCCACTGATTTTTCTTTTAAATACATCTTCAACAATTCAGGTGAAGGGGACCCGTGGCATATTAAATCCACTGTATACAAATTATCTTGATTGCGTGAGAAATTTTTCAATGCCGCAACTTGACATGGCAATCCAACAAAAAGGACTTTTTTCCCTTCTTGTAGTTTCCTTTCAATATCTATATATATTGTTTTTGGATTACTTTTAACATATTTAGATCCTACAAATTGCTCAGCCCTTTGGGTCGAATTTGTCAATTCAAAAACAAATTCTCCCTTATTAAGCATACACGAAGCAACATATCCACCATTTTTAATAAATGAATATATAATTGATGAAGCAATTCCTCCTGAAGATGCATTACTTCTGATTTCAGGATTCAATGCCCATCCTTCTTTCCAAAAGATAGGGTTAACCTGCTCCACGCATTTTACATTAGGACAAATTTTTTCACACAACCCACAATTCACGCACTTTACTTCATCAATTACGGCATTATATGTCTTGTAATCATCTACAATAGTAATAGCACTCTTTTTGCACATATTTATGCAAGCCATACAACCAGCACACATATCCTTAGCGCACACGGTTTTCATGCAAAAGCACCTCCCGTGATAGGCACAAGAATATACGCTGTTTTCTCTATTATAACATTATTTCTTATACCCCCCCCCAGTTTTCGCAGCCTTCTTAAATCCTATAGCTTTTCTAATAGCCATGAGCCTTGGTGAAATAAAATAGCAACACCACATAATTTTTTTCTTAATACTTTTTTCCATTTTTAATGGCAAAAATATGTTTTTCCTAAGGTTAGAAACACACTCCTTATACGTTTCATTATATTCTAAAATCATATTAGATCGAACAAGGCCATCAATTATACTTCTATTGAAACAATACCTGTGATATTCCCATGCTTTCTCAATATCAATATTCTTTTTTATCCATGCTTCCTTTTGCAATTCCAAAGATTTGATTCCACACAAGTTACTCTTTAAATTGAATTTTCTCATCGCACTATCAGGATTAAAAGTTTGATGGTAAACTGCGCTTTCACCAACTGCCACACTGTTTACATGTTGTAGAAACTCAACATTAAAAAGCATTCCTTCACCATACCAAATTTTTTCATTAAATTTTATATAATTCTCTTCGAGCACACTCCTTCGATACATCTTATTCCAAACTGCTACAAAAAGATCTCCCAAATAAATCCACTCAATAGCTTTTTCCGCACTAATCACAGAAAAATTATTTTTTGATATATCATTGCAACCTGAATAATTATTCTTATTCATCACAACATCGCAGCTTGATTTCTCTAGTAAATCAACAAAATATGTCACATAGTTAGCATCAACCCAATCATCTCCATCGACAAAGGTGATATACTCACCTGAAGCGACAGCCATTCCTGCATTTCTAGCACTAGAAACGCCATGATTTTCCTGATGTATTACAACTATTCGATTGTCTTCCTCTTTCAGTCTATCAATGATATAACCACTTTTATCAGGAGAACCATCGTCAACAAGAATTACTTCTATATTTCCATAATCTTGTTTTAATAATGATCTAACACACTTATCAATATACTTTTCAACATTATATACTGGAACAATAATGCTAACCAACTTCTGCATTAGCTCACCCGCTTCCTTTGAATTTTATTTAGAAAAAACTGTAACATCGGAATCCAAGTTTTGGAAAACACCGTAAATCCAATCAAAAGAATCACAAGTTGAAGAAGGAATCCTTTCATTCCATCTACAAACATTAAAATTGCAGACACAAGCATTAATAACGAACCTAAAATGAATTCCTTATACATAATATCATACTTAATATATTTTCTAGTGTGGAACACACGGAACATAAAAACAGCAATATAACTTATACATGTTGCTAATGCAGCACCATAGACTCCTATCACTGGAATCAAGATAAAATTCAATAGTATATTAAACGCTGCGCCAAACGATCCAGAAAACAAATAGCCAAAACTATCCTTATGTACAGTATAACTTGTTGCCATGAAGGTGCCCAATGTTAAATAAACACATCCAATAATCAAAAACGGAGTATATTTCCAAGCGTCATAATAACTATCAGCCACATAAACTCCCAAGAATGGTTTTGTTAATAGCAAAAGGCCAATTCCCATCATAAACGCAATTGCAGAAAGTGTTTTGAACATTTTATTGTTGTATTCAGTTTCATCACTCGTGCCCTCTTCACGAATTGCAGAATAACTCCATGCTTGATTAAATATTCCTGTCAGTGTTGATACAAGGGTGGGAAGTTTATAAGAAACAGCATAGATTCCGTTAGCCGCTGCACCAATCATGTAGGTCACCATAACTCTATCTGAAGAATTCATGATCCACCACATAAATGTGTTCGGGATAAGAACAACCGAATACCGAATCATCTCTTTGAGTTTGCAACGATCTATGTTGTGAAACGAGAACGCTTTATATCCTTTTCCTGCAATAATGGCATAAATCGCAACTATAAAGTTTGCAATGATATATGCCAATAAATATCCACCTGTTTCCATCTTAAAGACAAGTAAAAATGTTATATTTAAAATCGCTATCATCAATGTCTGAAGGATATTTCCAAGTGAATACTTAAGTAACAATTCCTTTCCGCGTAAATCGCATAGAAACAGTTGACTAGCAGATAAAGAAATGACATAAAAATAAACATACATCGCATAGTCAGATACTTCTGTGATGCATCTGCATATTGGAATTAAAACCAGTCCAATTATCATCGCAATAAGTAGAACTATGCTTCCACACTGTGTGTTTTTTTCCTTATCTGCATCTTTGTCTAACCCGAACCGCATAACCGACTCAGCAATATTCAATGTAAGCATTGGCCCTGCAACTGTACTAATAGTAGTTATAAGATCCACCGTACCATACTGACTCGTTGTTAAAACATTAGTATACAATGGAATCAAGAAAAAAGAAATCATCCTAGAGCCAATATTGCCAAGTGTAAAAATCAATGTGTTTTTTAATAAGTATCTATTTCTTGACTCACTACCCATTTTAAATATTTTCCTTTAAATACAACGTTGTTTTTTTACGCTCTTGTTCAATTATTTGATTAGTTTTATAAAAATCAACTTCGGTATTATATAATCGCTCAATATCCTCTAGTTTTTCCACTTTTCTATCCAATTTATCAAGTTTATTAAGTAATGCTTCTAATTTATTGCGATTTGAATCTCTTACCAGAGTACAAAATTTTGTATTCATTTTAATAGAGAAGACTGTACCATGAAATGTATCCGTAATGACATAATCTGCATTTTTGAAATAGGAAAATACATACAACGGATTGCAAATTATATTTTTATCCGCAATATTTGAATAATGTCCAACACATATAATCCTCTTATTGTGCCTTTTTGCAAATTTTTTTATATAGTTTTCTTCTTCTCTGCTTAATCTGCCCGTGTATGCATATAAAATGATATAATCTCTTTCATAAGTCGTATACTCTGCAATTTCTTGTGTAAAATCATACATCAGAACTGGATCCATATGAATTTCCGGAGAGTAACCGAGCAATTGCCTAACAATATGAGCACTATTTTCATCACGCACAGAAATAGCTGCAAATCTTGACAGCATTGTTTTAATTTCGTGTGCAATTCCTGTATCTACCAAATCTTCATAACGTGTGCTTCCAAAAGAAGCCGCATATGAAACAATCTTGGAGTGTGCATATCCATCTCCAAATAACTGCTTAGAATATCCTACTGGATATGGTTGAAGGCAATTAAATACTTCATCACTTCCAATCACTAACGTGTCAACCTCACAGTCATAATTCAGTTTATCAACCCCAATATTCTTTAAATCCAGGATTAAATTTCTTTCTATTTCTTTGAAAAAGTTCTTTTTTTTCAGATAATTCCATGGGGTTCTGTTTTTCAGAATCTTATCCACTATGCTTTCAGCTTTAGACTGCGGTTTTTTTAATCTATTTGTAATATCAACACCAAATCTGTAATCTATAAATTCAACTTCTGATTTTGAAACCGACTCAATCATTTTTTTCAAACCATACGCTTGCAAAAAAGATCCATAATTAATAATCCTTTGCATAGACATAATACCGATTTTTTTATCCATCTACTCGTTTCTCCTCTATCTCATAAATATATACGGTACTGTTTGATGCGCACCAACAAATACAAAATAGTACCACCAATAAAACATATAATATCCTATGATTAACGGTCGAATAATTATTCCGCTTTTTCTTGGTTTTAATGCACTCATTGCCTGTGATATGACAAGCACCTCAAAAATCGCAAAGTATAAAGCAATTCTTCCACCATACCCGCTCACACTGGTAAACTGTGAAAACAAGACTGCATATACCTCCATAACCAAGAAAAATGAAATGTCTTCTCCATCTTTTCTCAAATATCTATAACTCCAGATGATCAATATTATTTGAGGAATACGGATTAAAAGCTGGTTTGGCATAAAAACCAATTTTCCTGTAACGTAGCTGACATATTCCCCAAATCCAACAGCCGACAAAGCAGACACAATCGCTGACATCATAATCATCACTACGAAACCAATCCCCATAGATATCAGCATTCTAGGAGTTTCATTTCTCTTACTAACATTGTTTCCTGTTATGCTCAAAGTTGTTCCTTTGACAATATAATCATACAGAAGATAAATCAGTAATATCAGCAATGAGCTTGTGTGGAATAAGAAAGCAATAATCACACAGATAAACGCATTTTTCTTTTCTGCATTTTTCCAATATTCAAATCCCAGGACTCCTAAAGACATAGCGATTGACTGACGCATCATATTCATCGAGGGATTATAAAATGCCATGCAAAAGACAAACATCGCCATCCCAAGGCTTGTGTTCTTATCTTTTCTAACGGCAACATATAGTGGCAGAATCACACATAATTCCAGTATAGTTTGAACGCAATATAATGAACCTGTAATTTTTGTTACAATCAAAACTAATAACGGAAACAATGGTTCCATATCCTTCACATAATCTGTTGTCCATGTGAAAGCATGGAAAGATGAGTTCAAATACTCACCAATGCTATGGCTTCTTTTCGCTGCCTCATAAACAGGCATTAAATAAACTCGTGTATCTGTTCCAACACCCACCGCTCTCATTCCTGCTAACAAACACAATGCCATAACTGATATGAATACAATCGGTTTCCTTTGTGTATATTTCACCCGATCAGAAAGCGCAAAAAGACCTATCGAAATCATAAATACAACAATATATGGTGTCATCTCTTTTTGCCTCCCCTCTTTACACCTTCCACTTCCTGTTTCTCGCAACGACAACCTTAAGTGCTATTCTATTTCCAAATAATGATATCGCAGCAAAAGCCCGTAATCTCTTTGGGGCATTACCATCTTTTAGCACATTTATTCGATGTGCTTTCAAGATGCTCTGAATACGCTTATTCCGGAATTCTAAAGGCTGTGGATTTCTTGCTGCAATATCATATATGACATTTATATATTGAGTCGATAATGCATTATCAAACTGCGTTTTTCCTTTTACCGCTCCGGCGATATCATCAACAGCATCTAAAGCTTCTAAATGCTTTTCCTTATAACCTGAGACAACTATACTTCCTTCATCCCGGTAATAGTAGAAATAGCCATCAAATTCTACATAAGTTACGCTCTTACTCTTCAAGATTGTTTTATAGATTGTAAAAAGATCTTCAGAGAATTTACCATATGGAAATTCCACGCCCTTAAATAGGTTTCTCTTAAAAAGTTTACCACACGCAGATGTGCCAAATGGTATACCATATAGCATACTAATCAAAGCATCTTCGGATTTAAAATTAGACGTTTTCCAAGCTGTTGAAGTGTTTTTCTCATCTCGCTTACTCGTTCTCTTCATATTTGCAATAGCTATGTCGGATTTATTCTCTAACATAGCTTCAAAGAGAATTTCTATAAAGTCTTTTGAAATGTAATCATCACTGTCAACAAAAGTGATTAAATCCCCTGTCGCAACCTTCATACCTGCATTTCTGGCATCAGACAGACCACCATTTTTCTTGTGAACAACCTTAATCCTCGTATCCATTTTCTCATAATCATCACACATTTTCCCGCATGAATCCGGAGACTCATCGTCCACTAAAATTACCTCGATATTCTTATATGTTTGAAAAAGAATCGAATCAACACATTCTTTCAGATAAGATTCAACATTATATATTGGTACAACAACACTAACCAGCGACGTCACATCTTTATTCTTCATATTTTCTGTCATTGCTTAATACTTCCTGATATATGTTCTTCATGGCGGCAATAGATTTAGATACATCAAATTCTTCTGCCTTTTTTTTGCAAGCAGCTGCCATCTGGTTCCTTGCTTCCGGAGTCAGGTTTACGATATTTTCAATAGCTTCTGCAAACTGATGTGCATCGTACGGATCACAAAGATATCCTGTTTTTCCCGGAATTACATATTCTCTTATCCCCTGCACATCAGATCCCACAACAGGTACACCTGATGCAAGTGCCTCCACTCCCGTCATTCCAAATCCTTCTCTTACGGATGGAATAACAGCAACATCCGCACATGCATTTATCTCTGGAATATCAAGTCTATGTCCTGCCAAGAAAATCCTGACTCCTAATCTGGAGGCTGTTTCTTTGAGTTCTTCCTCGATTGTTGAATTAACAACTGCTGTTCCGCAGATTACAAATATGTACTGTTCTTTTCTATCAAGCGTTCCTAAGGCTTCTATAATAATTTTCTGGTTTTTTCTCGATGACAATTCACCCACAGCTAAAACCATATGATCTTTTGAGTTTACGCCAAATGATGCTCTATACTCATCTCTGTTAATTCTTAAATTTGCAAACCTATGATTATCTAAGCCAACGCTCGGAATAACATAAACCTTGGGGCAATGCATTTTTTTTGCATTACCATAGTCCTCATGATTTATCGTAATAATAGCATCACAAAATCTTGACATTAGCTTTTCAGCTGTAAAATAAACAATCCAACTCTTTTTTGATGATCTGTCTGTGAATGCAAATCCATGTGTGGTATATATAACTGTTGTTCCAGCTTTTCTATATTTCCTTGCAGCCATTCTGGTTAAAATGCCAACAATAGGTGTATGACAATGAATCAAATCATACTTATTCGTTTTCAAAATAAGTTTTAATTGTTTATAAGCCTGAATATTTTGAGTTGACACCGGGCTTTTTGTATCAAATTCTACCTGATAATGTGCAATCCCCATTTCTTCCAGTTTAGGAATTTCAATCAGGTTAGGGCCTGCCGCAGAATTTTCATTCATTGCCACTGACACTTCATATCCCATTTCTTGAAGTGTCGCGATATCATTCCACAGAAAATGTAGAAAACCAGCAAGATTCACAACTATCAATGCTTTCTTTTTCATCCGTTCTCCTTATGCTGTTTCCCATTTATTAGTTCTTCGTAAATTTTGCAGAGTTTCTCTATATAGTTTTCCGCATCGCATCGCTTTTTTGCATACGCTACTATGCGCGCGCTCATATTTCTATACTCGGTTTCTGTCAAGTTTAAAGCTTTCTGAATAGCTATTGCAAAGCTATCAGGATTTCCCGGTTCTGCCAGATATCCAGTTTCACCATCTTGTACAATTTCAGAAAGACCTGCAATATCACTTGCAACAACAATCTTCCCTTTAGCCAAGGCCTGTAATGCAACAAATGCCCCATTTTCATACCATTCTGACGGTACAAGAACAACTTTGGCGCGTTCAATTATACGATCCATTTCTTCGCCGAAAATTGCACCGTTTACTTGAACGCGACCCTCAAGATTGTGTTCCTTAACAAAATTTTTTATTCTTTCTTCTTCCGATCCCTTACCAACCAGAACCAATTTTTCATCACAATGCATCTTGGCATATGCCTTTAAAATTGTCAAAACGCCTTTTTCTCTTGCATATCTTCCAAAATACAGAATATAATTGTCATGCTCATAATAGGCTTTGTACTCCTGATTTATCGGCAAGAAATTATTCATCTTGATTATTGGTGAATGTGTAAAATGAGCTTTTTCTACTAAATTTTTATAAAAATTGCATTCCGCAATATATAAGTCAATTTTGTCATAATAATGCCCATATCTAAGAAATTGAGCTTCTATATATGCCAATACACTCTTTGCAAGAGAGCCTTTCATGCACTTATTTTTCACACAATTCCAATATCCTTTTGTCGCACAATCACTGCATATAGTTCCGTCTTGTCGCAGCATCGTATAACAAGGACACACTGCTGTCAATTCATGCAAGTGCATCACAACCGGAATGTTATATTTCTTCAAAACATCAACTACCGAAAATGTAATTTGGCGATGCAACAATCCAATATGGGCAATGTCTGGCTTTTCATCCCGAATTAGTTTTTCGATGTTATGTTTAGATTCAAAAGAATATATTAATTTAATTCCCATTTTGATTTTCTTAAATGTACTCAAATTGGGATCATTATAATCTACATTTGAAACAAAATATTTATCTTGCGCACACGGTATATTTCTTTCATCATACATTGAAAAGAAAATGACTTCATGCCCTGCTGCAGTTAACGCCTCTGCCAAATTATAATGAAATGTTTCTGTTCCACCCAACATATAATGGAACTTATGTATTAATAGTATTTTCATGTTGCTATTCCTCTCTTTGGACCAATTTTTCTTTTAACAGAGAAAAAGAATCATAATGTAGGTCTTTATCTGCAATAATTGGCATCTCATTTTCTTTTATAGGCCAATTTATCTTCAGCTCTGGATCATTCCACGGTATTCCAATCTCATCATTCGGATGCCAATAGTCAGAAACCTTAAAACACACCTCTGCAATATCAGAAATCACATAAAATCCATGTGCAAAACCTTCTGGTATATAAAATTGTTTTTTATTATCTGCTGAGAGTTCAACACCATACCAATCTCCGTAGGTTGAAGAAGTAGTCCTTGTGTCTACAGCGACATCGTATATTTTTCCTCTTACAACTCTCACCAATTTCCCTTGCGGGAAGTTCTTTTGAACATGTAATCCTCGCAGAACGCCCTTAACACTCATCGACTGGTTTTCCTGAACAAAAGTCATATTTAAGCTATTTTTAAGTAGTTCTTGACTGTTATATGTTTCCACAATTAAATCTTCATCACTTTTATATGACGCTGGATTTACAACGTACAGCCCTTGTATTCCTGTTTTTTCAATCGACAAATGTTGATTCATATTCTCAATTCTCACCTTAATTCATCTAATTTGTTTATTGCTTTTCTATAAATTGTTAATCCCATTACCAATAACATCACCAACAGTAAATAAGTTGTCATATATCTGATAACTGGACTTTCAATTCTCTCCATAATACCTATTTTCTCTACAATTCTAAAGACAACCATGTGAGATAAATACATCTCCATGCTTAAATTGCTAATATAATTTGTAAATTTATTATTCATCAACCTATTGTCATATCCCAAAGCTAAACCCAGCCATCCAGTATAAAGTATCAAGGTTTTAATAACCACTATATTGATAGAATTTATTACGTCAGGGGTAATGTAATAGCCTACCGTCAAAGCTAACACAACACAAAGACTAATTACTTTAAATTGATTTACAAAACGTTCAATTTCATCTTTATACAAATATACAATCCCACCTATGAGAAAATATGGCAAGCAATACAAAAATGAATGACGCATCACAAAATTTTCCGTAACAAATCTTTCTGTCATAAAATAGCACTGGCACATATATGTAATTACCAAGGATATCACAAAGGACACTATTCCCCTTTTTGGACTATAGAGAAGGAAAACAATAAACGGAAATATAATGTAAAATGCAAATATAGCACCAAGTGTCCATGCAACTCCGATTGTACTTAACGTATTGTTTGGCAAAAAACCAAACAGCATTGTTATCTCCATTAAGCCTTCGCATACTGTCTTTGGAGTGAATTCGATAACACAATTTAAAAGTATCAGCAGTGCAAAAAAGGGAACTGTTCTCTTGTACCTTTTTGAATAAAACGCGTCTATACTATAAGTTCCTGTTTTTAACTTTTGATAATATCCGTTGCACATCCCAAAACCGCTGATTATCATGAATAGATAAACTAGATAGTCAAAGGATGGTATAACCTTGTCTAGTACCCCCCCCCCGTACTAAATCCGGTATTTGCTTTAACATGCCAAGCTATAATTGCCAGACATCCAAATGTTCTAAGAGCATCAATGTTTCTATATTTTCTTGTATCACCCATTGTTTATTTTCCCCACAAATACATTTTCATACTGTCCGCAGATCTTATCCCATGTGTACTCTTCTGCCACACGCTTCTTAGCTCTCCGGCCCATCTCTGCAATTTCATCTGCACTCATTCGGTCTGCCTTATCAATCAACTTTGCAAGGCTACCCGGCTTGCGGCTCCAATAAAGAGCACAATCCTCTGCGACTTCTTTATTAAAACCAACATCAGCTAGCAGGTTTAAATCTGTACTGCCGAGAGCTTCAATCAGAGACGGGTTCGTACCACCAACCGTATGACCGTGGAAATAAGCATAGGCATTCTCACGAATCTTCTTCAGCAGTTCCTGATCGTAAACAGTGCCGACAAATTTGATTCTCTTATCACTCTTGAAATGAAGTTTTTCCTCAAGCTCATTTAAGAACTTTTCATTCACATTCGTAATAATCGCAAAGTTCTTTTTGCTCTTGCTTTTCATGAACTCCCGAATCATAACTTCAAAAGAGTTCTCCGGTACAAAACGACCGACGACAAGGTAGTAGTCCTTTTTCGTCAGTCCTTTTTCTCTATACCAGTTCATCAGCTTCTCATCGTCATCAGCCAACTTACTAAGGGTCAGATCTGCACCGTACGCAATGAAGGTTGTTTTCGGACTACTTCCTTGGATGCCCTTACCGTCATAGCATTCATGGATATACTTTTCGATATTCACAGAGTCACAGATAGCAAGGTCGCAATATTTGACCATCATCTGCTCAGAAATCTTCCAATACTTCCGAATTGGTGCCGACCATTTTGCCCTCATCCACTCATGTCCATCCGGGTTCAGATACACAGTTCCACCCAGTTTATGGATTTCTCTGTAAAAATGACTAGCAAAAGGCCCAATGCGGCAAGCCATGATGTAAACAATCGGATGCGGGATATGGTTTTTCTTGATATGTTCGCAACAAGCCTTTAGTGCAGCAACATCATAATAAATTGCCTGCGCAGGCCCAATCTGAGGAACATCAATTTTGAAGCAGTGGGCATTGTGGAATTCAAATTCGTGGTCGTTGATTTTTGTCACGCCATCAAATTTGCTCTCATCCATGCAGCCATCGCCATTGGCTTTGCAGGCAACATGATATTTGATGTTTTCTTTATTCTGGTGATACTCTGTGAGCTTGTAGACAAAGGTCTCATAACCTCCGTAAGCCCCCAATGACTTCGCGCCGACAAGGTATACGTGCTGCACTTCTTTTTTTGAATTCATTCCTCTATTCCATCCTCACATTTTATCGCTAATGTTGCATCTATTCCCTTATGGATAAAAACAAACCTACGGCGGGTCGCACAAAGGCAATCCACCGTAGGCTTGAACTCTCCTTCAATCTTTATTTGCTGCTCCTTTTTGTGGGTCAAAACAGAGCTTCCAAAAGCCTCCTACATATAACCCCGGATTTTCCGTATCTTGCAGTCTTTTCAACAAATAAACTTTTGAAGGACAACTCAAGCCGTCAAAACCCTTTAGTTATCGTAGGTTTTCTTGGTTGACCCTATTATATCTCTAGCCCCGTCTAAAGCAATCGCCGGAAGCGCTCCTTGCAATTTTTCAGCTAAAACAACTCCTAATTCTGCATTTTCTTGAATTAACTTCTCTGCAAAATCTGCTTTCGGCTTTCTTGGAAGTTTGAACCCTTTCATCAGTTCTCCGACGATATGTTCTGCATCTGCAGCAGAACCGCCATTTCCTGCAACCAACAGCTTTCCGCCATTTTTATAAGAATCTTCTAGAATCCGATATGCCGTAGCAATATCAGATTCCACAACCTTCAATGCAGGATAGCGCTCGCAAAGAAAATCTATATGTTTTTTTATATTCTCTTTCAACTCGTTCATTTTCATTCTCCGTAAATTTTCTTTATAAGCACTTCTTTGTAAACTCCAACAGCGAATTCACAGTCATCATTTGATTGAAGTTTTCTTTGCCATTTCCTATCAGCACAGCTTTGCACCCTGCATTGATACCAGCCTTAATGTCATTTTCTCCATCACCAATCATCCAAGATTGTGATAGATCAATGTTAAAGTCTTCAGCTGCTTTCAACAGCATTCCAGGCTTTGGTTTCCGGCAATCGCAGTCAATCTTCAGCTCTGGACGCTCACCCGCATACCCTTTATGCGGATGATGAGGGCAATAATAGATTGCATCCAAATATGCCCCCTCTTTGCCAAGGAGTGTTTCCATCTTGTTGTGAATTTCCTCCAACTCATCAAAAGATACCTCGCCCCTAGCAATTACAGGCTGATTCGTTACAACGATTGCAAGACACCCTGACTCGTTAATTTTACGAATTGCTTCTGCGACACCATCTATCAGTTCAAATTCGTCAATGTTCCGAAGAAATCCAACATATTTATTGATAGTTCCATCTCTGTCAAGGAATATCGCTTTCTGCTTATTTTTCAGATTTTTTCCTGTAACGCGACCCTCACGATAATCGGCACACACAGAATAGTATCTATCTGGCGTTCCCATATCTTTAACATACTCTGGGCTGTCGTAACAGAACATCTTTCCTGTTCCGGCCAAAGGCTTCAATAACTGGCGATCCAAATCAACCTTTACAGGCTTTCTGTCATTTCCCATCTTCCCTATCGTTTCGGCATCAATCTTACAAATTTCCAATATCTTCGGGTTAATAACATGAAGTCCCGCATTCACGCGGTTACGATAATACCGTGGTCTTTCATCTTCTTTTGCAAGCCACTTTTCTACCGTTCCACTTTTATCTGCAACAATCAATCCACTGTCATACGGATGGCTGTTGGGATGAGTAAAAAGTGTTACAAGACCACCGTGCTGCTTGTGATACTCAACAAACCTGTTAAAGTCCACATCAAACATTGCATCAGCATTGAGAAGAAGAAAATCCTCAGTCAATTTATCTTTAATTTTGAACAATGCTCCTGCATTACCCAGCGGTTCATTTTCAAAGTAATATTCAATATGTACACCAAACGGCTGTCCGGTCACTGGCGAATTTCCAGAGCCATCGCCAAAGTAATCCATGATAATATTTCCCAGATGGCTTACTGTAATAATGATGTCATCAAAACCCTGTTCTTTAAGGCATTCAATTTCTCGTTCCAGTACGGGAATGCCCTCAATCTTTATCATCGGCTTTGGAATGTCACTCGCCACTGAAGAGATGCGAGTGCCCTTTCCTCCTGCCATAATCACTACTTTCATATTGTTAATCCTTCGGTGTATAATCTTCGGGTGTATAATGGATTACTCTCGTGCCACCATCCTCAAACTTGAATGGAATATACAGCAAGTCCCTCATCGCCCAGCGCACAGCATCCTGACGTTCCGGCTGCACATAGAACACGAGGAACCCCCCGCCCCCTGCGCCCAGCAATTTTCCGCCTAATGCACCAGAAGCTATGCCTTTCGCATACAGTTCATCAATGCTATTTGTAGAGACTGCGGAACCCGTTTGCCGTTTCAATTTCCAAGTGTGGTCGAGCAATCGCCCAAAATCGTCCAAATCACTTTCTTTATCAGTCAAAACTCGCTCTGCATCGTCTACTAAAGATAACATTTCTTTTAACTGTGCTGTTTTATCCGTTTTGCCAGCTGCATTTGCTTTCTGTACATCAGAAGAAAATCTGGTAAATCCAGTAAAGAACATCATCAGATTCTGATTGAGTTGTTTTTTTCTCTCTGGCGAAATAATTACCGGAAGAACCTCATAACCGTCAGCATTGAAATTGATACGGTTGAAGCCGCCAAAAGATGCAGCAATCTGATCCTGCCAGCCACCAGCTTCCTGGCAGAGATTTCGTTCCAGATAAATCGCATCATCTGCCAGTTTCTTCTTATCAGCATACTTTCCTTTTAGTGCATAAAAGGCATTCAACATTCCTACTGCGAACGAGCTTGATGTACCAAGACCAGAACGTGCAGGAAGATCAGCTTCATAAGTAAGACGGATTTCGTGCATATCCAGCATCTTCATTGCGTTTCGGATTGCCGGATGCTGAATATCGTTAATGTCCGTCACGCGCTCTGTCTTTGAATACGACAGCTCAGTGGAATAGTCAAAGAAACGCGGCAAATGACGCACATTTACATAGCAATATTTGTCAAAAGTGGTAGAGAGAACCGCTCCACCATATTCCTTAAAAAAACTTTCCATATCTGTTCCGCCGCCAAAAAAAGACATACGGAATGGTGTTTGTGTAATAATCATGTTTTCTCCTGCCTTATCAATCTCTCTGGAAAATATCTCTCGTGTAAACTTTCTCTTTTACATCATCCAAGCACTTGTCATAGCGGTTTGCGATGATAGCGTGGCTCATTTCCTTGAACTTCGCCAAATCGTTGACCACGGTGCTGCCGAAGAATGTTTCTCCATCTTTCAGGGTCGGCTCATAGATAATGACAGTTGCACCTTTTGCCTTAACACGCTTCATAACGCCCTGAATAGAACTCTGACGGAAATTGTCGGAGTTTGACTTCATAGTCAGGCGGTAAACGCCTATCGTGACAGATTTCTCCTTATCCTCATCGAACTCATTTTCTGCATCGTAGCCATAGTAGCCAGCCAACTTTAGAACACGATCTGCAATAAAGTCCTTACGAGTGCGGTTGGATTCCACGATTGCTTCAATCAGATTTTCTGGCACATCGGCATAGTTTGCCAGCAGCTGTTTGGTATCTTTCGGCAGGCAGTAACCGCCATAACCGAAACTCGGATTGTTATAATGGCTGCCGATACGAGGATCAAGGCAGACACCGTTGATGATTTGCTGGGTATTCAGGCCCTTGCTTTCTGCATAGGTGTCCAGCTCATTAAAGTAAGCAACGCGCAGAGCCAAATAAGTATTAGCGAACAACTTTACTGCCTCGGCCTCAGTGAAGCCCATAAACAGGGTGTCGATATTTTCTTTAATTGCACCTTCCTGCAGCAGACCAGCAAACTCATGCGCTGCTTCCACCAGACGTTCATCACTCAAGTCAGTACCAACGATGATGCGGGAAGGATACAGGTTATCGTAAAGAGCCTTGGATTCACGCAGGAACTCCGGGCTGAAGATAATATTCTTGGTATTGAACTTCTTACGCACAGAAGCGGTATATCCAACAGGGATAGTAGACTTGATGACCATAATGGCGTTCGGATTATATTCCATGACAAGCTTAATCACAGCCTCAACCGCAGACGTATCAAAGTGCTGGGTCTTACTGTCATAGTTCGTAGGAGCCGCAATCACAACAAAATCCGCATCGCTATATGCTGCCTTCGCATCCAGCGTTGCGGTCAAATTCAAGTCCTTTTCTGCCAAGTATTTTTCAATATAATCATCCTGAATCGGAGATTTCTTATTGTTGATCATATCGACCTTAGCCTGCACAATATCGACTGCAACCACCTGATGATGCTGGCTCAGAAGCACTCCCAGCGAAAGCCCGACGTATCCCGTGCCGGCCACAGCGATTTTATAGTTTTTCATAGTTCTATTCTCCCTTACTAATCTTTATTTGATAAAACAGCAAACAAGCCCACGGCGGATCACTCAATGGCAATCCACCGTAGGCTCGATTCGTTCTCCTTAATTTTTTACTTGCTGCTCATTTTGTGGGTCAAAACAGAGCTGCGCCAAAACCTCCCACATATAACCTTTGGATTTCAGCTTCTCCGCTTCCTATCAGCAAATAAACACTTTTGTTGAACGAGTCGAGCCGCCAAAACCCTTTAGTTATCGTAGTTTTTCTTGGTTGACCCTATTATATCTCTAGCCCCTGTACCCGCAACAGCGATTTTGTAATTTCTCATCTTTTTTACTCCTCCTTACCTTTTCAACCCGTACTGTTGAAAAGGATTTTTCATCTATTCACACATCAACCTGATGTTTCAACTTACTAATTTTTATTTCAGCCAACACAAAGAGCGGATAGGCTCGTACACCTGTCCGCTGGCTGTCACCCCACCCTCTTGGTTGAGATTTCTTCCTGTGCAGCATTTCTGCCACCCAAAAAGATCAGTCGTTCATTCTTCGGGTAAGAAAATATGAACTTCGGGTCGCGGAGCCTTTCATTCTCTGCCGTACCCTTGTCCCTATTATGACAGCCGCGTATTATTTCACACTCCCCGCCCAGAATCGGAGGCTGAGAAATGGAAAACACATAGTCCATCTTGCCAACCTTAAAAGTCGCCCCCATTGCTCCAAAGAAATAGGAGACAATGTTTTTCACACGGCTCTCCTTATTGGTCTTGCTGAACTCCGGGACCCGGATTCTTAGCACTTTCACACCGTTGATTTCTTCTTCGTAATACTTCTGCGTTTTGTACTTATCTTCAATAGTTCCCAAGTAACTGGGCACCACGCAAATGACCGTGATGTTGAACTTATCCAGCATACCCTCCGCCAGTTCACGGAGGATCTGCCCCGTTGACGCAGTATCTGGAATATAGTAATGAGCATAGATCAGGAGATTCTTCTTATTTGACATTCCGCTATATTCCTCTCACAAGTTTTTATATCTAACCGCCGATGCAGTGCACCGGCGGGCTTTATCTATATCAAACAGTGCGTTCATCATCTATTTCCCACAACTGTGGTAATCCTCCAACCACCACTGAATCTTTCATGTAGACCTGTCACGGTCCACTTCGTCGGTTCCCGTCCAACTGAAATCTTATAGCAGACACCTTCACACCAACTCACTTTGTTAAAACCGCACAAGTTCATATCTCACTCTTATTGCAATATGAACAACAATCTGCCGTCATTATCAAAGTGCTGTGTCTTATCGTCATAATCCTACCGACTACTTCTCTATCCCCCTAAAGTGCTGACCTTTATTGTCATAACCTCTTAACCTAGCAACCGTATCTCCATCAAGACAGGTCTACCCTATAAAACCAGTTATATTTTGTGTGCTTTTTACGCCACCGTAGACCATCATGCCGCCACTGAAAGTTTGAGGTAGACATTACTCCCCATGCCCCAGCAAACACACCTTAAATGTCTTAAAAATGATCTTCCAATCCACCCAGAAGCTGCGCTCCTTGACGTATTTCACATCCAGATCCATCCACTCCTCAAAAGAGAGGTCGTTGCGGTGCGGGGCAATTTGCCAATAGCAGCTCAAACCGGGGGTCACATACAGGCGCTGCTTTTCGTAGTCGCCGTACTGTTCCACCTCACGGGGCAGCGCCGGGCGGGGGCCAACGATGCTCATATCGCCCTTCAGGATGTTCCACAGCTGCGGCAGCTCGTCGAGGCTGGTCTTGCGGATAAACTTGCCCACGCGGGTAATGCGGGGGTCGTCCTTGATCTTGAACACAGGGCCGTCCATCTCGTTCTGTTCCAGCAGGTCGTCCAGTTTTGCCTCTGCATTGGGGCACATAGAGCGGAACTTATAGAACTTGAAGGGCTTGCCGTTGCGGCCAATGCGTTCCTGACTGAAGACAGGGCCAGCAGAAGGGTCATCCACCACGATTGCGATGGCCGTAGCCAGCATGACCGGCGACAGCGCCACCAATGCCAGCGACGACAAGATCACATCCTGCGTCCGACGCCCGATCCAATAGAGCTGATGCTCCCTCAGATTTTCCTTTCGGTCAATTTCAGCCGGCTTATTGATTCCAGTTACCTCTACGCTCATTTTTTCTCCTCACTCACACTATGTAATCTCACACACGATTCCAACTGTACGTCCTCTTATCCAGCTTCAACGGCAGAGGCACTTGCAGTCACTTTTTGGCATCGATCCGCAGCGCCCCATACGTCAGGGCACGCAAAACGCCCCTGACGACTGCTTCGCCAAGGGTCATTTTGTTTGCAATTCTTCCATCAAGCACCTTTTCCTCGCACCGTCCCATCCAAGTTAGCGCACCTTTGCCTGTTCTCGGATGATGTCCAAATCGTCGAAACGCCACACCTATCACCCCTTCCGCAATTAAGGGGTATCTCTCATTCGCTCGTGGGAGATACCGTGCGTTCGACATCCTATAGCAATTCAACTTTTTAATGCAACAGCAACAGCGTTGAATTGCATATCGCAAATATGCTGTTTTCATGTTGCACGAATTTCTTGCCTTGCGATAAAACTATTTATAAGTTTATTTTACCATTGTGTTACTTTGTACGCAAGGGGTTTTGACACTATTCTACCCCCCCCCCTAGAAAATTTTGGTCGATATTGTCAATCTTTTTGTAATTTATTGTCCAATTTGCCTCAAAAAAACAACCACAGATTCAATTTTAGTAGAATTAGTAGACGATCAAGCGTTCACCAAGGCTTTGCTGACGGAGAAATCCTATCATAATTTTGCTGTTTTGCCAGATGAAGCAAACCCAACAGGCGGCTCCGGTAACCTGCCCGTTGGGTTTGGTCAGAAATAGAATAACATCACCCCGGCTTCTGCCTTTCAAAAAGGGAAACCGGGGTGATGTTATCTACTTTGTGGCAGGTGTCCAGAATGCCGGACCCAGCTCATTTACTGTACGCTCAGCAGTTCTTCCACGCTCTTGCGGGCAGGTGCGGCGGGATCCTGTGCAGGATGACCGATGGCAATGAGCGCAGCCACTGTCTGTCCTTCGGGCACGGAGAGCACCTTTGCCACCTTGTCCGGGTCATAGATGCCCATGATGACCGTCCCGAGACCCAGTGCGTGCGCGGCAAGGCAGAAGGTCTGTGCGGCAATACCGGCGTCAAAGGACTGCCAGTGGCCTTCGAGCGGGCTGGAATAGCTGCCGTCCCGCTCAAAACCAGAGCGTCCCGTCACCATCGTCAGCGCAACCAGTGCGGGGGCATGGGAAAGCGTGTTGGCGTTATAGGTGAAATCCAGCACACAATCGCTGGCGATTTTCTCACGCTTCTGCGCATTTTCCACGAGAATATAGCGGGCGATCTGGGTATTTTTCCAGCTGGGGGCATAAGCGGCAGCGGCCACCACTTCGGCCACCTGCTCCGGGG
>OIHW01000128.1_pt1 | contig 32688 bp, 30 predicted proteins | sample 1582531 | NCBI WGS metagenome assembly OIHW01 (sample SAMN02675048, study PRJEB24791) | human gut metagenome, SKBSTL034 | isolation source: stool | host: Homo sapiens | place: USA
TGCGATATGCAATTCAACGCTGTTGCTGTTGCATTAAAAAGTTGAATTGCTATGAAACTTGCGATAAAATAAAATGCACCGCCGTCTCTCACGATTTTGTGGGAGGCGGCGGCTTTTTGTATCCCAGAGATAAAAAGTATGTCTTATAATTTTAACAAAATGCCGAAATCGAAAAAATAGGGTAGATAATATTGACGAAAGTTGCCCGAAAATGTATTATTGTGATATGGGGGCAGAACGCTTCCTAAATTATAAGGAGGAATTTTTTATGATGTTGCGGTTCAGAAAAATGATGGCAGTCCTGTTGGCGGCGGCGCTGACACTGACGATGCTTACTGCCTGCGGCGGCGGTGGCAGCGGAGCAAGTGTCGATGCCAAAGTCAAGTTGACAAATGATATAAATAGTATTTTGCCGGAGGGCTATCCGAAGCTCGAATATGACAAGGAGCTTGATAACGGGGCATATACTTTCCAGGGGGCATATATTAAAGATAAGAAAGAGACTAACGATATATTGAAAAGAAGCTACAGGTGGATGACAAAAGCGGAAATCAATGATGAAACTTCGGATGAAGCAAAAGCGGTCGCTGAAGAGGTTAAAGAATGTGTCTCTGGGGTGCTCTCGAAAGATTATGATTGGAGCATCGGCTATTACATCGAGACGAAAAAGGATAAAGATAATAAAGTGACCGGTAAGGATATTTATGTCATGCTGGCATGGAAAGAAAAAACGAAAAAGTAACTGGCCATATATGATTGAGCAATAATAGAACCGCCGCCTCTCACAGTTTCGTGGGAGGCGGCGGTTTTGTATTGTGATTTGCAGGATTTTGTGTTATTCTGTAACTAATGCCAGCAATGGCAGGAAAAAGGCGCTGTGTCTAAAACGCAGGCGGCTGACTCCTTACCGGCACCTAGGCGCCGGGCAAGGCAGTTTTTCTTGAAGTTGCCACTCCCCGGATGCTCAAGGGCAGGAAGGGGGTGTGGTTCATGACGTTCTCCGATGTTGCAATTTTACTGACGCTTCTTGGCGGAGCAATTTTTGTTACATTTCAGATCACATGGACGATCGCACATGAGAACCATGACGATAAAAAACGCAAGAAAAAATGACCGCCTCACAGTTCCCCAACTTGGTCGGTCATTTTCTCTTGACTAATCTGGTAAGGAGCTAGTCGTTTTGCAGACACAGCACCTTTCTATATGTAGTATAGTCAAATTTCTTTGGGTTGTCAAGCGGGGGCGGCATCCTGCACAGACAAATACAATGTTTGCAAATTCCGCTTTCGGCCTTAATGTGTGAAATAGATTCATTTGACAAATCAAATTATGTAAACTATACTAAATCCTGTCTTTAATGATGAAAAAATACCCCGTGTGCCGGGATGGATAAAAAGAGATAGGATGGGAAAACCGATATGCTGACACTGGATAAGATCTACCACGCCGCCTTTGTCCTCAAGGATGTAGCACGCAAGACAGACCTCATCGAAGCCCCCAAGCTCTCGAAGGACTGCCAGCTCTACCTCAAGACCGAGAACCTGCAGGTGACCGGCAGCTTCAAGGTGCGCGGCGCTTATTATAAGATCAGCCAGCTCTCCAAGGAGGAGAGCGACAAGGGCGTCATCGCCTGCTCGGCAGGCAACCACGCACAGGGCGTGGCGCTGGCCGCTACCCGCCGGGGCATCCGGAGCATCGTCTGTATGCCGGACGGCGCACCCATTATGAAGGTGGAGAACACCAAGAACCTCGGCGCGGAGGTCTGCCTCGTGCCCGGCACCTATGACGATGCCCACGACAAGGCCGTCGAGCTGCAGGAAGAGACGGGCATGACCTTCATCCATCCCTATGACGACGAGCAGGTCATCGCCGGTCAGGGCACCATCGGCCTTGAGATCCTCGACCAGCTGCCCGATGTGGATGCCGTCATCGTGCCTGTGGGCGGCGGCGGACTCATCTCCGGCGTGGCCTTCGCCATCAAGAGCCTCAAGCCGGAGGTCAAGGTCTACGGCGTGCAGGCCGAGGGCGCACCCAGTATGTACCGCTCCCTCCACGAGCACAAATATCAGACCCTCTCTGCCGTCTCCACCTTTGCGGACGGCATTCAGGTCAAGACCCCCGGTGAGCTGACCTACAAGCTCTGCGAGGAGTATGTGGACGACATCGTCACTGTCACCGAGGACGAGACCGCAGCGGCCATCCTCTCCCTGATGGAGAACCAGAAGCTGGTGGCCGAGGGCGCGGGGGCTGTGCCTGTGGCGGCGGCGCTCTTCCACAAGCTGCCCATCGAGGGCAAGAAGGTCGTCTGCCTCATCTCCGGCGGCAACATCGACGTGAACATCCTCAACCGCGTCATCACCCGCGGCCTCGTCATGAGCGGCCGCAAGGCCAACCTGACCATCGCGCTGGAGGATAAGCCCGGCCAGCTGCAGCAGGTGGCCAACATCGTCTCCCGCTGCGGCAGCAACGTGGTGTCCGTCCTCCACGACGGCTCCGACCCCAATATGCCCATCTCCAGCTGCTTCCTTAAGCTGACCCTTGAGACCCGCGACAATGCCCAGATCGAGCAGATCCGGCAGGAGCTTGCCAAGGCGGGCTTCCAGCTGGTGGCAGAGCGCGTATAACGAATCAGAAGACACAGAAAAGCCGCCCATCCGGGCGGCTTTTCTGCGGTTTGTCAGCCGATGATCTCGTACTGGAAATATTCGCACTTGAGCTTGCTGCCTACGTCGATCTCCGGTGGCAGGAGCGCCAGCGCCACCGGGTTCAGCTCGTCGCTCTCAATGTCGGTGCGGCGCAGGTTGACGTAATCGCCGTCAAAGCTGACGACTTCATAATACCAAGGCCCCATAGGTGAACTCCCTCTCTCGTGTCAGGTGTCGTTTTCTTTTTCCTGTTTCCGCCAGTGGTAGTACGGCCCGAGGATGCAGACCGCCGAAAGGATCATCACGGCGAGGAGGATGCTGGTGACGGTCGGGTCGTCGGAGAAAAAGCAGAACAGCACCTGTACGCCGCCTACGATGAGCTCCAGCACGCCCAGAAGCCGCTGCCAGAGGCGGCGGCCCTCTTCGCTGGACGATTCCAGCCGCCGCGCCAGCACGCCGGGCAGCTGGACGCGGAGGACGTCTGCAATGCCCCAGACGAGGAAGATAACGCCGATGACAAGATGGTGCACCATAAGCCACGCTCCTTTCTGCGCTGTGCATTGAACAGGAAAACTTTTACACAGCAAGTATACCATATCCGTCGTCCCCCGGCAAGGATGGGGAACGGGCGGAATAGAATAGAAAGTTTTTGCGGAAGCCCCGGCGGCTCTTGTGGAATCCGGAAAAATATGCTATACTATTCTCTACTGATGCGCCATCGCCAAGCGGTAAGGCAGGGGACTTTGACTCCCCCATCGTAGGTTCGACTCCTGCTGGCGCAACTGTATGAAAAAACTGCACGGACTGCTGGACTTCAGCGTTCGTGCAGTTTTTCTTTTATGCCTCTGTAAAAACAGGAACGGGGGACGGCATCCGAACCGTCCCCCCTCGAAAAGCATTTGGCAGGCGTGGCGTTCTCCTGCATCTCTCAGGGCAGATGCCCTTGTCGTTACCATCGGCGTGTGGCTGCCACGAAATTGACCACCTCAAATGCTTCTCTTATCCAGTATAGCATGCCGGATTCATTTTGTATAGAGAAACCGTCCCGCCAAAACGCAAAAAAACGCCCGGCTTTCATACCGGGCGGCAATGGAGAAGAAAAATCGCAAAAGCGATGAAAATATCAGCTTACAGGATGTCGATGTACTCACCGGCCAGAGCCTTGTTCATGCTGCGGACGGCGCAGAACTTGCCGCACATGGAGCAGGTGTCGCTGTGGTCATCCTCGGGCAGGCGGGCGTCACGGATGGCCTTTGCGGTCTCGGGGTCGAGGGCACAGGCGAACTGTGCGTCCCAGTCCAGCACACGGCGGGCGTCGCCCATCTTGTCGTCGATGTCCCGGGCGTGGGGGATGCCCTTGGCGATGTCGGCGGCGTGGGCGGCGATCTTGGAGGCCACGATGCCCTGCTTGACGTCGTCCACATTGGGCAGAGCCAGATGCTCGGCGGGGGTGACATAGCACAGGAAAGCCGCACCGCTCATGGCTGCGACAGCGCCGCCGATGGCAGCGGTGATGTGGTCATAACCGGGGGCGATGTCGGTGACGATGGGGCCGAGGACATAGAAGGGCGCGCCCATGCAGATGGTCTTCTGGATCTCCATGTTGGCGGCGACCTGATTCAGGGGCACATGGCCCGGGCCTTCCACCATGACCTGAACATTGTGTGCCCAAGCCCGCTTGGTCAGCTCGCCCAGACGGACCAGCTCTTCGATCTGGCAGACGTCGGTGGCGTCGGCGAGGCAGCCGGGACGGCAGGCGTCGCCCAGAGAGATGGTGACATCGTGCTCCTCGCAGATGTCGAGGATCTCGTCGAAGTGCTCGTAGAAGGGATTCTCATTGCCGGTCATACACATCCATGCAAAGACCAGAGACCCGCCGCGGCTGACGATGTTCATCTTCCGCTTGTGCTTGCGGATCTGCTCGATGGTCTTGCGGGTGATGCCGCAGTGGAGGGTGACGAAGTCCACGCCGTCCTCTGCGTGCAGACGCACCACGTCGATGAAGTCCTGCGCGGTCAGGGTGGCGAGGTCGCGCTGGTAGTGGATGACCGAGTCATACACCGGCACGGTGCCGATCATGACAGGGCACTCGTGGGTCAGCTTCTGGCGGAAGGGCTGGGTGTTGCCGTGGCTGGACAGGTCCATGATGGCCTCTGCGCCCATGTTGACTGCGCTCATGACCTTCTGCATCTCGATGCTGTAGTCCTTGCAGTCGCGGGAGACGCCGAGGTTGACGTTGATCTTGGTGCGAAGCATGGAGCCGATGCCCTCGGGGTCGAGGCAGGTGTGATGCTTGTTGGCCGGGATGGCCACCTTGCCCTCAGCGACCAGCTGACGGATCTCCTCGACGGTGCGGTACTCCTTCTTGGCGACCGTCTCCATCTGGGGCGTGACGATGCCCTTGCGTGCGGCATCCATCTGTGTGGTGTAAGTCTGCATGGTTCAAATCCTCCGAAAATACGCTCTTTATTTATCCTGTACAGCGTCTGGGACGCCGTGCATCCAGTTTTCGACCCCTGTGCCGCCCAAGGTGTGGTCCAGCGGGCCGGAGCCTTGGCCCAAGTCGAGCTGAGCGTTCAGCGCGTCGGTCAGATAGGCCTTGGCCCGGGCGATGGAGTCCGCCAGCCCGAAGCCCTTGGCGAGGTTTGCCGCGATGGCGCTGGACAGGGTGCAGCCGGTGCCGTGGGTGTTGAGGTTATCGACCCGCTGCCCCGGGAACCAGAGCAGCTGCCCGTCCCGGAGCGCCAGAAGGTCGTCGGCGTCGGTGTCGCTGTGGCCGCCCTTCAGCAGGACGTTGCAGCCATAGCGGCCGGCGATGGTCTGTGCGGCGCGTACCATGTCATCGCGGCTATGGATGGCCATTTCGGCCAGAACTTCCGCCTCGTGGCGGTTGGGGGTGATAAGCGCCGAGAGGGGGAACAACTCCCGGCAGAGGGTGCGCACAGCGTCCGAGGCGATGAGGTCAGAGCCGGAGGTGGCTACCATCACGGGGTCTACGACGATGTTCTCCGCCTTGTAGAAGCGGAGACGCTCGGCGATGGTCTCGATGAGCGGGGCCGAGGACACCATCCCGATCTTGACCGCGCAGGGGCGGATGTCGGTGAAGACAGCGTCGATCTGCTGGGCCAGAAACGCGGGGCTGACCTCATAGATGCCGGACACGCCGGTGGTGTTCTGGGCCGTCAGGGCGGTGATGGCGCTCATGGCGAAGACGCCGTTCATGGTCATGGCCTTGAGGTCAGCCTGAATGCCGGCGCCGCCGCTGGAATCGCTGCCCGCGATGGTAAGTGCAGTTTTCATAAATAACTCCTTAAAAGAAACCTCTCCGTTACGGCTTTGCCGTGGGTAGGCTCTCCTTCGTACAACCTCTCAGTCTGCTTCGCAGACAGCTCCCCTTGTAGGGGAGCCTCTGGCGAAAAGGTGAAACTTTTCGGTATGCCAAGGCCTCCCCTCGGTAGGGGAGGTGGCACGCCGTAGGCGTGACGGAGAGGTTAAATGATCTGTTCCGCCAGCACCTTTAACTCCCGGCACTCGGCTTCGATGTCCTCGGCGCCGAAGATGGCGCTCACGAGGGCCACGCCGTCTGCGCCGGAGCCTTTCAGCTGGAGGATGTTGTCCTTATGGATGCCGCCGATGGCGACGACCGGCACATCCACAGCGTCGCATATCTTTTTCAGCTCGCCCTCGGGCAGGACGTCCACATCCGTCTTGGTGTGGGTGGAAAAGGCTGCGCCGACGCCGAGATAATCTGCGCCGTGGGCCACGGCCAGCCGGGCCTCCTCCACCGAGTGGGCCGACACGCCAAGGAGCATATCGGGGCCGACTTTGGCCCGGACATCGGCTGCGGCCATGTCCTCCTGCCCGACGTGGATGCCGTCCGCATGGCACTGGATGGCGATGTCCACGTTATCGTTGATGATGAAGGGGACGCCATAGCTGCGGCAGAGGGCGGAAAGCTCCATGGCTTCCTGTAAAAATGCCGCGTCGTCCAGCTCTTTTTCCCGCAGCTGGACGCAGGTGACGCCGCCCTTCAGCGCATCCTCCACCTGCTGGCGGAGGGTCTCGCGGCCCGTCCATGCCCGGTCGGTGACGGCGTAGAGAAGCATGGTGTGTTTATCGCATTTCATAGCGTGCTCCTTCCTCGAGCTGCTCGGAGGTCATGTTGTAGATGGCGTCGATGATATAATTGCGGTAGGTGGCGCTGCCGTCCCGCTTCGTAAGGCGGCTGTGGGCCACTTCGCCCGCAAGGCCCATGGCGCAGACAGCCGCCGCAGCAGCCTCCAAGGGCTTGTCGGGGTTGGCGGCGCAGAAGGCCGCCGTCAGGGCCGAGAGCTGACAGCCGGTGCCGGTGACGGCGCTCATCATGGGGTGGCCGTTGCGGATGCAGAACGCCCGCTGGCCGTCGGCTACGATGTCAATGGCCCCGGTGACGGCGATGACCGCCCCAGTGCGGGCCGCGAAGGACTTGACGAAGGCCACGGCCCGGTCCAGAGTCTCTTCCGTGATCTTGTCGGATGCGTCGGCGTCCACGCCCTTGGTGGTGCCGCTGCCCACCGCCAGTGTCCGCATCTCGGAGATGTTGCCCCGGATGACGGTAGGCTTTACCTCCCGCAGCAGCCGCAGGGCCGTCTCAGTGCGGAGATGGGACGCTCCCGCGCCCACCGGGTCCAGCACGACGGGCCGGCCCAGCCGGTGGGCGGTATGGCCCGCCAGCAGCATGGAGGGGATGGTGCGGCTGTTCAGAGTGCCGATGTTCAGGTTCAGCCCGGCACACAGAGAGGTGATGTCCTCTACCTCGGCGGCATCGTCCGCCATGATGGGGGACGCGCCGCAGGCCAGCACCATGTTGGCGCAGTCATTGACGGTGACGTAGTTGGTGATGTTATGGACGAGGGGGCTTTGGGCCCGGACGTTGGCGAAGATGCTCTGGAACATGGGTCGTGTTACTCCTTCCGCTCAGCTCAGGCTGGCCTGCATGGCGCGGAGCGCGCCTGCACGGGAAAGTGCGGCCAGCAGCACGCCTGCGATGACCGCGCCGCCTGCGGTAGAGACGAGGAAGGGCACGATGTAGGCGTAGAAGGCGATGTCACCGGCGCTCTTGCCCATCAGCAGGATGGCGACGGGATAGGCGCACAGACCGCCGAGGATGGAGGTGCCGAACACCTCGCCCACGAGGGTGGGCAGCAGCTTCTTCGTCTTGTGGAAGACGAGGCCGCAGAGCAGCGCACCGAACATACTGCCCGGGAAAGCCATCAGGCTGCCCAGACCCAGCAGGTTGCGCAGCAGGGAGGCCACGAAGGCTACGCCCACGCCATAGTAAGGCCCCAGCAGGACGGCACAGAGGATGTTGACCATATGCTGGACGGGGGCGCATTTGCTGCCGAAGACGGGGAAGGAGAAGACGCTGCCCACGACGGCGAGGGCGCAGAACATACCGGCCAGCGCCAGCTTTTTTGCAGAGTAGTGTTTCATGATGAGTGCTCCTTTTCAATAAAAATATCATGCGGGAGCAGACAGACCGCCGCCCCCGCACACGAACAGAACCGGCACCCGCGCAGATGCCAGAAACGGAAGAAGCGGTCGAGGCTCATTGGCCTCCTCTCACGCCGGAACACGGCTTCCCATCGCAACATATAACCCAGACTCAGGGCGCTCCCCCTCAGCCGGGGACAAAAAACAGGAGACACCCTCTGCGGCGTCTCCTGTAAAAATCCATAAGCAGCGTTATGACTTCCTACGGCGGCATTATCCGCATCAGGTGCAGAGGCTGTCCAAAGACAGCCTCCAAGGGTCGAAGTTCGAGAACTTCCTCTCAGCCTGCGTTTACAAGCTCCCCTGTATTTGTTTGTCGGGAGTATTCTACACCCATCGGGGAGAAAATGCAAGGGTTTTCTTTTTTCGCCGCCTGTTTTGTGGTATACTGAGGGAAAGCCCACGCGCAGAACAGCGGGCAGAAAAAGGAGATATGGCTTATGGGTCTTGTCAAAGCGGCATTGGGCGCAGCATCCGGAGTGATGGGCGACCAGTGGAAGGAATACTTTTATTGCAGCGCTCTCCCGGCGGAGGTGCTGGCCGTCAAGGGACAAAAGAAGGTCTCCGGGCGCTCTTCGAACCGTCACGGCACCGAGAACGTCATCACCGATGGCTCCATCGTGGCGGTGGCCGAGGGCCAGTGCGCCCTCATCGTGGAGCAGGGCAAGGTGGTGGATCTCTGCGCCGAGGCGGGCGAGTACACCTACAACACCGGCACCCAGCCCTCTCTGCTGAGCAAGGGTCTGGCCAAGAACATCGACGAGGTCTTTGCAGAGATCGGCAAGCGGTTCAGCTTCGGCGGTCAGGCCGCCACCGACCAGCGCATCTACTACATCAACACCAAGGAGCTGATGGGCAACAAGTACGGCACCCCCAGCCCGGTGCCCTTCCGTGTGGTGGACCAGCGGGCAGGCATCGACATCGACGTGAGCATCCGGTGCTTCGGCGAGTACAGCTACCGCATTGTCAACCCCATCCTGTTTTACACCAACGTCTGCGGAAATGTGGAAAATGAGTACACCCGCGACGCCCTCGAGGGCCAGATGCGCACCGAGATGATGACAGCGCTGCAGCCTGCGTTCGCCCGCATCAGTGAGATGGGCATCCGCTATTCGTCCCTGCCCGGCCACACCGCCGAGCTGGCCGAGGCCCTGAATCAGGAGCTTTCCGAAAAGTGGAGCAAGCTGCGCGGCATCGAGATCGTCTCCCTCGGCGTGTCCGGCGTCAAGGCCAGCGAGGAAGACGAGCAGATGATCAAGGAGCTGCAGCGCAGCGCCGCCTTCATGGACCCCACCCGCGCTGCCGCCCATATGGTGGGCGCACAGGCCTCGGCCATGCAGGCCGCGGCGTCGAACACCTCCGCCGGCCCGGCCATGGCCTTTATGGGGATGAATCAGGCCGCAGCCGCCGGGGGCATCAACGCACAGGCCCTCTACCAGATGGGCGCACAGCAGCCTGCTCCCGCCCCTGCCGCCCCGGCAGCGGGCGGCTGGAGCTGCTCCTGCGGACAGACCGGCAATACCGGCAAGTTCTGCACCGCCTGTGGCAAGCCCCGCCCCGAGGCGGGCTGGGTGTGCAGCTGCGGCACACACAACACCGGCAAATTCTGCTCGGAGTGCGGCAAGCCCCGCCCGGCGGCCAAGTGCCCGAACTGCGGCTGGACGCCCGCCGACCCCACGGATCCGCCGAAGTTCTGCCCCGAGTGCGGCAAGCCCTTCGGCGCCTGAAAGGGGGGCTGAACGATGGCAGAAAACACCACGAATTACCAGTGCCCGGCCTGTACCGGCCCACTGCGGTTCGACAGCGCCAGCGGCAAGCTCTGCTGTGATTACTGCGGCTCGACCTACGATGTCGCACAGGTAGAGGCCCTCTACGGCGAGAAGCAGACACAGGCAGACAAGGCCGCCGAAGCAGCCGAAAAGGCTGCGGCCAATGGCCCGGTCTGGGGAGAGCGGGAGGCCGGAGGCCTCAGCAGCCGCACCTGCACCTCCTGCGGCGCAGAGCTGGTCTGCGGCCCCGAGACAGCAGCCACCACCTGCCCCTACTGCGGCAACCCCACCGTACTGGGCGGACAGCTTTCCGGCAAGCTCAAGCCGGAGTACATCATCCCCTTCAAGATGGACAGGAAGACGGCCATCGAGAACCTGAAGAAGTATTATAAGGGCAAGACCTTCCTCCCCAAAGCCTTCAAGGACGGAAACCACATCGAGGAGATCCAGGGCGTCTATGTGCCCTTCTGGCTCTACGATGGCCGGGTGGAGGCCCGGGGCGCTTACAAAGCCGAGATCAGCGAGAGCCACCGCGAGGGCGACTATGTCGTCACCACCACCAAGCACTTCGATGTGGCCCGCGTAGGGGATGCGGACTTCGTCCGGGTGCCGGTGGACGGCTCCAGCAAGATGCCGGACACCCACATGGACGCCATCGAACCCTTCGACTACAGCGCCCTCAAGCCCTTCTCCACGGCCTACCTGCCCGGCTTTCTGGCCGACCGGTATGACGAGGACGACAAGAAGTGTGCCGCCCGCGCTCTGGGCCGGATGAAGCACAGCGCCGAAGCGGCCCTCCACGGGACGCTGGGCGGCTACACCAGCATCCAGACCCTCTCGGAGCAGATCGACCCGCGGACCCTCGAGCCGCACTACGCCCTGCTGCCGGTCTGGATGCTCCACACCCGCTGGAAGGAGCAGGACTTCCTCTTTGCCATGAACGGCCAGACCGGCAAGCTCATCGGCGACCTGCCCGTGGATAAGGGCAGGGTGGCCGCGTGGTTTGCCGGCATCAGCATCCCACTGATGATCCTGACGGCCTTGTTCATGCTGCTGTGAGAGGGGGAGACGGGAATATGAAACATTGCAAAAAACTGTTTGTCCTTCTGGCAGCGGCCCTGCTCTGCATGGCCCTGACCCTGCCGGCCGGGGCAGCCGCCCCGCTGGTGCGGGACGAATGCGGCATCTTCGACGCCGACACGCTGGCCGACCTCGAAGAGGAAGCCGAGAGCGCCTCCGACGGCCACGGTGTGGATGTCTATTTCCTCGTGGTGGACAGCATCGGCGACGCAGACCAGCGGGAATACGCCAAGAATTATTACATCTCCAACAGCCTCGGCTATGGCGACGAGCAGAGTGGCATCCTTTTCCTGCTGGCCGTCGGCTCCCGCAAGTATGTCACCATTACCTACGGCGGGGGCGTCACCGCCTTTACCGACTACCGCATCGAGCAGCAGGAGGACGAGATCGTCCCGCTGCTCTCCGATGAGGAGTGGGAGGATGCGGCAGATACCTACATCGAGATGTGCGGTGAGGCGCTGGACTACTACGCCGACCACGGCGAACCCATCGACATAGACAATGACGTCGGGCTGGGAGACCTGATGGTTGCCATGCTCGTTCCCCTCGGCATCTCGGCCATTATCTGCTTTGTCCTGTACAGCCAGATGAAGACGGCCAAGCGGAAGACCCGGGCCGATGAGTATATGCCCGGCTTCGCCCTGCGGGTCAAGCGCGACCGCTACACCCACACCACCCGGGAGCGGGTCTATGACCCGCCCAAGAAGGAGTCAAGCTCCTCCGGCGGCTCGTCCACCGACTCCGACGGCTTCGGCGGCTCGTCGGGAGGGTCGTTCTGAAATAACCTCTCAGTCTCGCATTCGCTCGACAGCTCCCCTACCGAGGGGAGCCTCTGGCGAAGAGATGAAGCTTTCCGCCATGCCAAGGCCTCCCCTCGATAGGGGAGGTGGCACGCCGTCAGGCGTGGCGGAGAGGTTGAAAAAAGCACCATGCTGCGTTATGCGGCATGGTGCTTTTTCGATATCGGATTTACAGCATCTTGGAAAGGAATGCCTTCAGGCGGGGATGCTTGGGGTTGGTGAACAGCTCCTGCGGTGGCTCATCCTCCTGAATGCGGCCCTCGTCGATGAAGATGACGCGGTTGGAGACTTCGCGGGCGAAGCCCATCTCGTGGGTGACCACCAGCATGGTGATGCCGGTATGGGCCAGCTCTTTCATCAGCTCGAGGACCTCGCCGACCATCTCGGGGTCAAGGGCGCTGGTCGGCTCGTCGAAGAGGATGACGTCCGGGTCCATCGCCAGCGCACGGGCGATGGCGATGCGCTGCTGCTGGCCGCCGGACAGGCTCTTGGGGTAGACGTTGGCCTTGTCGGCCAGACCCACGCGGGCCAGAAGCTCGTCGGCGCGGGCAGAGATGGCCTCTTTGTCCTTGAGCTTGAGGAGGCTGGGGGCCAGCTCGAGGTTCTTCTTGACGGTCAGGTGGGGGAAGAGGTTGAAGTGCTGGAACACCATGCCCATCTTCTGGCGGACGGCGTCGATGTGGTCATCGTCCACCTCCACGCCCTCAAACTTGATGCTGCCGCCGGTGGGGATCTCCAGCCGGTTCAGGCAGCGCAGGAAGGTGGACTTGCCGCAGCCCGAGGGGCCGATGAGGCAGACCACGTCGCCGCGGTAGATGTCGATGTCGATGCCCTTCAGCACGTCGAGGGTGGGGGTGGGCTGCTTTGCGCCCTTCCGCTTTTCGCCGCCGTAGGTCTTGGTCAGACCGCGGACTTCAAGGATCTTATCGGTCACTTTGTGCCAGCCTCCTCTCAAACTTTGCGAGCAGCCATGTGAACAGCATCACCAGCACCAGATAGATAAGGGCGACGCCGCACAGGGGGAACATGGCCTCGTAGGTGCGGTTCATGATGCCCTGTGCCGCATACAGCAGCTCCTTGCCGCCGATGACGGTGATGAGGGACGTATCCTTCAGCAGCATGATGAACTCGTTGCCGAGGGCGGGAAGCACGGCGCGGATGGCCTGCGGGATGATGATGACCACCATCGTGGTTATGTAGTTGAGGCCGAGGCTGCGGCCGGCCTCCATCTGGCCGGGGTCAACGGCCATCAGGCCGCCGCGGATGATCTCGGAGACATAGGCACCCGAGTTGATGCCCAGCGCCAAAGCGCCGACCATCGTGAAGTTGCGGCTGTTGGCAAAGATGACCATGCTCATGATGAGCAGCTGCACCATCATAGGCGTGCCGCGGATGATAGTGGTGTACACCTGACACACCGCGTTGAAGAAGCCCAGCACCGGGTTCATGCGGCCGGTGCGCTGCTGGTCGTGGGCCACACGCACCAGCGCCACCACGCTGCCCAGCGCGACGCCCATCGCCAGCGCGATGGCTGTGACCAGCAGGGTGGTGCCCACGCCGTTGATGTACTGGAGCCAGCGGTCCTTCAGGATGAATGCCTGATAAAACTTAAAGAAAATGTTCTGCCCGAAGCTGAGCGGCGTCCCGCTGTTGAGAAGCTCTTTCAGCAGCTCGTATTGTGCGGCCATTCGCATCCTCACCTTTCTTTTTGTAAAAATTTTGTAACCGGTGGATTTCAAAAAAGGGGAGGAGCCTTTTCAGGCCGCCTCCCCCTGACGCGGAAAGAAACGCGCTGATTATTCAGCGGTGATGTACTTGTCCACGATGGACTGCAGGGTGCCGTCTGCCTTCAGCTCTTCCAGAGCAGCGTTGACAGCGTCTTCCAGAGCGGTGTTGCCCTTGGCCATGCCGATGGCGTAGTCCTCCTCGGCGTAGCTGGTGTCCAGAAGGACCAGACCGGGGTTGGCAGCGACGAACTCCTTGGCGGGGGCATTGTCGATGACGACAGCGTCCACCTGACCGTTGTTCAGAGCCTGCACAGCGGTCAGACCATCGTCGTAAGCCACGACTGCATCGTCGCCGAAGTCATCGGAGCAGTAGATGTAGCCAGTGGTGCCGCGCTGGGTGCCGATCATCTTGCCGGCCAGATCGTCGGGAGAAGCGATGTCAGAACCCTCGGGCACGATGATGGACTGGATGCCGGTAGCGTAGCTGTCGGAGAAATCCATGACGTTCTTGCGCTCGTCGGTGACGGTGACGCCAGCCATGGCGATGTCGGCCTTGCCCTGCTGGACGCTCAGAAGAGCAGCGTCAAAGTCCATGTCGTCGATCTGCAGCTCGAGGCCCAGCTTGTCGGCGATGGCCTGAGCGGTATCGATATCAATGCCCTCAAATGCGCCTGCATCGGTGGTCATCTCGTACGGAGGGAAGGCGGCGTTGGTGGCCATGGTCAGCTTGCCAGCCTCAACGGTGGTCAGCTCAGCAGCGGCAGTGCTGGTGGAAGCAGCCTCGGAAGAAGCAGCCACAGAGCTTGCAGCGGAAGAAGCGGTGGAGGCAGAGCCGCCGCAGGCGGTCAGAGCCAGAGCAGCAATGGTCAGGCCGGAAGCAGCGAGAAAGCTGCGGCGAGAAATCTTTTTCATATTCAAACACTCCTCTTTATGTGCATATCATTTGCAGTTCTCTGCTGCGATGCGATTCATCGAAAAATCAGAGAGCGTGTTTAGTATAGGTTGTACAATTTGAAAAGTCAAGTGTTGTGCAAAAATTCCATCAAATTGAAACCGAATTGCAAACAATTATGCAGAATAAAGCCGAAGAACGATGTATATATGCAGAAAGCAAGCCGCCCGGGAGAAAGAGCCATCACACGCTCCGCGCCAGCTCCTCCCTGCTCCGCTTGGGCACACAGTAGTTGCGGTCCTCGTCCAGATAATATTTGATGCCCGTCTCTTCGGTCATGGGCACGACCTTGGCGGTGTGGGAGGGGTAGCCAAGCGCCACCATGAAGGCCAGCTTGTCCGGCTCGGCGATGCCCAACAGCTCGCTCAGGGCAGGCTTGTTGATGGCACCCATGATGCAGCTGCCCACGCCCTTGTCCCACGCGGCAAGGGTGATGTTGGCCAGCGCGATGCCGGTGTCGGTGTTGAGGTCGCCGGGGATGGCGCTGTCCTGCACGACGGCCAGATACATCACCGGCTGCTCGTCGGCTTTGGGCGTGCCCTGCTCCGGCGGCAGATAACCGGCCCACTTGACCAGCGGGTGGACTTTCGCCACCATTTCAGGGCTTTGCACCACCACCAGCTTCACGGCCTGACGGTTCGCGCCGCAGGACGAAAGGCGCAAAGCCTCGACCATATCCTCCACCACATCCTGCGGCACCGGCTTCTGGGCGAAGCGGCGGTAGGTGCGGCGGGAGGCAAGCGTTTCCATAATAGACATCAGCGGACACTCCTTTACTATATAAGTACAGCCTGATTATAGCATAGGAGCAGGTGCAGTGCAAGGAATTTGGAAGCGGCAGAAAACACGGATAAGACACGTCTGCGGGTGCTTTTTGCTGTTACAGCTTATTTGCTCTTCCATCCATGCCCCTTCGGCATGGGCAGGCCCAGAACCAGCGCGATGCCCACGGCCAGCGCGACGGCGACCTTGAAGGTGGAGATGCCGTTGGCCAGCGAGAGGGCGTTTTCGCCTTGGATGAAGTAGTAGGCCGTGTAGTAGATGCCTGCGCCGGGCACGAGGGGGAAGATGCCGGTGAGCAGAAAGACCGTTACCGGCGTTTTGAGCAGGATGGCGAAGAGCCGGGACACCAGCGTCAGCGGGATGACCGCGATGAGGGAAGCCGCCGCGGCATCGGCTCCGTACAAAACCGCCAGCTCATAGACGAACCAGCCCGCTGCGCCCACCAGTGCGCAGCAGGGGAGGGTGCGCCGGGGGCAGGCGAAAAGGATGGCGAAGCTCAGCGTCCCCGCCCCGGCCAGAAAGAACTGAGCCACGAGCTGGCCGATCTGGGCATTTGTCAGCGTCATCATACCACCGTCACCCCCGTCAGGATCGAAGTAAGGCTCAGCACGAGACCGGTGCCGATGGCGATGCTGGCTGCAATCAGCAGGGCGTCGATCATCCGGATGGTCCCCGAGAGGTAGTCGCCCTGCACGAAGTCCCGGATGCCCATGGTAAAGGCGATGCCGGGGGTCAGGATCATCAGGGTGCCGATGATGGCATGGCTGGACTCGATGCCCAGCAGGGAGCACCCGACGATGCAGACCAGCGTGATAAGGGCCGCCGCCGAGATCTTGCGAAAGCCGCTGGATAACCCCTTTTTTTCGCAGAGCAGCAGATAGCCGCTGACGAGGAAGCCGGCCACAGCCGCCGCCAGCGCCGAGCGCACCGTGCCGCCGAAGATGAGGGCGAAGCAGGCTGCGCCGCTCATCCCGGCCAGAAGCTGGGTCCGGCCCTTGGGAAAGGGGATGCGCCGGGCCTCGGCCAGATGGCACTCGGCCTCGTCCAGCGTGACGCCCCCGGCGGCGATCTGACGGGAAAGGGCGTTCACCGCCACCACCCGGCCCAAGTGGGTCGTCCGCACCGGTACGTTCCGCACCTCGGCGATCTCCGCCGTGCCTGCGCTGGCGAAGATACCGTTGGTCAGCACATAGACGTGGAACTCCCGCAGATGGAAGCTGCGGGCCATGATCTCCATCGTCTGCTCCACCCGAAAGACCTCCGCTCCGTTTTCCAGCAGCGTCTCGCCTGCCGCCATGATGAAATCCATGATGCGGCGGCGCTGCTCGTCGGTGGGGTATAACTCTCTGCTGTCCATTCCGGCCCTCCTTGTCCTGCCTGTCAGAGGCGGACCTGTTCTCTCCTGCTATACTTTATCACAATTCCCGGAGCTTGCAAAGGCGTCTTTTCACATTTTCGCACAACTTCCGTCCTTGCCGTCGGGGGCACAGTGTGTTACACTGATACTGACTATGGAAATGTCGAAAATGACAGGAGGAAAATGACTGTGAAGCAGAGTCTGAGTTTCGCGCGCCGTCTGGCGGCGCTGGTGCTGGCAGCGGTGATGCTGTGTGTGGCTGTCCCGGCGGCGTTTGCCGAGGATGCCGCGCCCGGGGCCACCACCATCGGCGGCGCAAACACCACCCTCGTCCCGGGGGAAGAAGAAAATTGTCTGAGCTGGCTCTTCGGCTCCAAAGATAAGATCACCATGCCCTATCTGAACATCAAGGGCAAGGGCCTGCGCAGGAACGTGACCCTCGACCTCGTGGACTGCCTCGTGGGCATCACCTACACCGAGCTTGGCTCCATCGGCAGCTATGTCAGCGCCAGCGCGGCGCAGGAGGCGTGGAAAGCGCAGGCCGTGGCCATCCACTCCTACCTCGAGTACCACAAGCAGTACGGCTCTTCGGCCAACGCCCTTATCTACACCCCGGTGGAGGACATCCCCGCCTCGGCCCGCTCGGCCATTCGTAAGGCGGTGGAGTCGGTGAAGGATGAGGTGCTGACCTACAACGGCAGCGTCATCGATGCCGTCTGGTCGGCCAGCGCGGGCTATAACACCCAGACCGGCGTTTACGGCACCTGTTCCAGCCTCGATGCGTGGGGTTCGGATGTGCCCTATCTCAAGAGCGTCGAAAGCCCCTACGAGCGCCAGTACCACGAAAAGCTCCGCCGCGTCATCGGCAAGGACTACGACTACACCGAGTACAAGGACAGCCGCACCGGTGAGCCTTACCAGAGCGCCGATACCACCCACAAAGACCTCGGTGGATTCGTCCAGTACAATACGCTGGTGTCCAACGGCCGCAGCTACCGCTACATCAACCAGTTCGTGTCCTCCCGCTACTGCTTCGATTTCAGCGCAGATGCTGCGGGCGTGCCCTGCATGAACTACTATGGCTTCGGCCACGGCGTGGGCATGAGCCAGTGCGGCGCGGTGGGCTATGCCGCCGAGGAGGGGATGGGCTACCGCGACATCCTCAAGCACTACTACTCCGGCGTTTCCATCCGGACGGTGGGCAGCGGCAGCTCTTCCGGCGGCGGACTGTTCAGCTGGCTGCGCCGCCTGCTCGGGATGTAAAAAACGAAAGGAATTGCGCAAAATACTTCTCAAATGAGGCGCGATTTGGTATACTGTACACGTTTGTACCCGAGAAACGGCTCTTTTGCGCTTCACGTCCCGAGATCGCTGGGACGATACGATAAATGATATTAGGTGGAGAGAACGGAATGCAGTTGGAGAAGGAAAAGAAAGAAAAGCAGGAGCGGGAGCGCTGCCGTGCACTGGCGCAGCGCATCGCGGAGGAGGCGGCTGCCGCCTCGGTGGCCCTGCTGGGAGAGCAGAGCCTTCTGCTGACCAAGGCGCTGCGCCGGGCAGGCGTAGCGGCAGAGGCGTGGGCGGAAGGCTCGGAGGCAGAGCTTCTGGTCGTGGTGGACCCGGCCTATGAGACGCTGCCGGAGAAGCTGCCCGCCCGGGTGCTGCTGGTGAGCAGTGAGAGCACTGTCATGGCGGGCTGGGCCGAGCAGCTGGCGCAGAGAGGATATTTCCGCGACTTCGGCTGGCGCAGCAAGGGCCGCGCCCAGCAGTCCGCCCTCTTCTGCGCCTCCCAGCCCACCGGATATAAGATGGTGCGGGGCTATGAGCTGGAAATGGACATCCTGCGCGACCGGATGGTGCGCGCCGAGCGCACCTGCGGCGAGGAAGCCGAGCTGATCGCCCGGCTGCGCAGCGACCTTTCCCTCAGCCGCAGCCACGAGCAGCAGCTGGAAAAGACGCTGGCCGAAGTGACCGGCTCGACCTTCTGGAAGATGACCTGGCCCATGCGCTACGCCGTCAGCAAGAGCCGCCAGCTCTGGCGCACTCTGCCCCTCTTCGTCCTGCTGCGGGAGCTGCGCCGGGGCGGGATCGAAGGCGTGCGGGAGCAGGCCCGTGCCCGCCGCGAGTATGCCGCCCTCTTCCCGGGCAGGGTCATGCGCGCGGACCGCTTCGCCTCGGTGGAGCTGCTGGTGCATCAGGCGGAAGATCAGCCCGCAGGCCCCAAGATCAGCATCGTGGTGCCCCTGTACAACACCCCGCTGGACTTCCTCGAGGAGCTGCTGGACTCGGTCGGGAACCAGACCTACCGGAACTGGGAGCTTTGCTGTGTGGACGCCGGCACCGCCCCGGGCGTGGGGGAGATGGTCCGGCAGCGTGCCGCCGCAGACCCCCGCATCCGCTACCAGAAGCTGGATAAGAACGAGCTGATCCCCGGCAACACCAATAAGGGCATCGAGATGGCCACCGGCGACTTCATCGCTCTGCTGGACCACGACGACATCCTCCACCCCTGCGCCCTCTGGTATGCCGCCAAGGCCATCGCCGAGCAGGGGGCCGACTTCGTCTACACCGACGAGGCGACCTTCGAGGGCAAGGTGGAGAATGTGGTGCTCTACCACTTCAAGCCCGATTTCATGCTGGACAACCTCCGCTCCAACAACTATATCTGCCACCTGACCCTCTTCAGCCGTCGGCTGATGGACGCCGCAGGCGGCCCCGAGCGGATGGAGTACAACGGCAGTCAGGACTACGAGCTGTTCCTCCGCCTGACGGAAAAGGCGAGGAAGATCGTCCACATCCCCCATGCCCTCTATTACTGGCGCTCCAGCCCCGGCAGCACGGCCAGCGACATCTCCGCCAAGACCTACTGCATCGACGCGGGCATCGCGGCCCTCAAGGCCCATTATGCCCGCTGCGGCGTGGCCGTGGACGATGTCTCCCTCATTCCGGGTACGCCGGGCTATTACAAGACCGACTACACCATCGCCCATCCGGGCCGGGTGAGCATCCTCATCCCCACCTGCGATCACATCCACGATCTGGAGACCTGCGTGGAGTCCATTTATGCCCGCACGACCTATCCGGATCTTGAGATCATCCTCATCGAAAACAACAGCAAGGCCCCCGAGACCTTCCGGGCCTACGAGCGGATGCAGAAGGAACACCCCGACACCCTCAAGGTCGTCACGTGGGAGGGCAAGGGCTTCAATTACAGCGCCCTGAACAACTTCGGCGAGAAGTTCGCCACCGGCGAATATCTGCTGCTTCTCAACAACGACACTGAGGTCATCACGGCCGCATGGCTGGAAGAGATGGTCATGTACGCCCAGCAGAAGCGGGTGGGCTGCGTGGGCGCAAAGCTGCTCTACCCGGACGATACCATCCAGCACGCCGGCGTCGGCTTCGGCATTGGCGGTGTGGCGGGCCATCTGCACAAGTATTATCCCGCCAGCTCCGACGGCTATATGGGACGGCTGAACTATGTACAGGACGTCTACGCCGACACGGCCGCCTGTCTGCTCATCCGCAAGGAGATCTACGACGAGGTGGGCGGTCTGGATGAGAGCTATGCCGTGGCCTTCAACGATGTGGACTTCTGCGTCCGCGTTCGTCAGGCAGGCTACACCAACGTCTTCACTCCCTTCGCCCAGCTCTACCACTACGAGAGCAAGAGCCGCGGCGTGGAGGACAACCCCGAAAAGCAGAAGCGCTTTCAGGGTGAGGTGCTGCGTTTTCAGGCCCGCTGGGGCGACCTGCTGGCTGCGGGCGACCCCTGCACCAACCCCAACTTCGACATCCAGCGCGAGGATTTCAGCCTGAAGATCCTGCCGCTGGAATAAACAAAAGAGGAACAACCTTTCCGTCTCGCTTCGCTCGCCAGTTTCCCTACCAAGGGGGCTTTGGCATGGCGGAAAGGTCTGAGCCATAAAACAAGGAGCATAAAACTTGGAACTCTCTGCTTGCATCGTTGTTTATAACGGCTGCGACGAAGCCCTCCGGGCGGCGCAGACGGTGCTGCAATACACCCGCCGCCACCCGCTGACCCTCTATCTGGTGGACAACGCCAGCCCTGACGGCAGCGGTGCACGGCTGGAAGCCGCCGTCCGGAGCGGCGCTCTGAGCACCCTGCCGGGCCAGCGGGTGGAGGTGCGCTGCCGGAAGGAGAACGGCGGCTTCGGCACCGGCCACAACACCATCCTGCCTGAGCTGACGAGCGATTATCACTTCATCCTGAACCCCGACATCCAGCTCACCGCCGACACCCTCAGCGATCTGGCCGACTGGATGGCCGTCCACCCGGATGCTGTGATGGCCCGGCCGGGGCTGTGCTTCCCGGACGGCCGCACCCAGCATCTGCCCCTGCGGCGCTGCGCCCTCCGGCCGATGGTCTACCGCCAGCTGCCGTTCCTGAAATTCTGGGAGAAATATAACCGCGCCTATCTCATGGAAGGGGAGGACCTGTCTGCCCCCGTGGAGATCGAGTTCTGCACCGGCAGCTTCTCGGCGGTGCGGACGGCAGAGTTCAAGGCTGTGGGCGGCTTTGATGAGCATTACTTCATGTATGTGGAGGATGCGGACCTGACCCAGAAGATGCGCACCAAGGGAAAGGCTTATCTCGTGCCCCAGTACACCGCCATCCATGCGTGGCATCGTGCGGCCCACCGCAGCCTCAGGCCCTTTCTGTGGCAGTCCGGGAGCCTGATGCGCTACTTCTGCAAATGGGGGTTCAAGTTCTGAACCTTCGCTGCCGACGAAACAAGAGAGCGCCCGCCACAAAATTTTTGAGGCGGGCGCTCTTTCCTTGCTTTTTTTTCGATTTGATAGTAGAATAAGGTGTAATACTATCGCAAGCCTGCACGGTGAGCAGAGTGTATTGCGCAACATTGTTTACAGCGGACGCAGCTCCGCTTTGAATCCATACAGGGCAGGGCGGATACGCCGCCGTGCCTTGTACAAGCTGCACAACTTTTTTATTTCATAATATAAGGAGTGCACAAAATGAAAGGTATCATTCTGGCCGGCGGTGCCGGCACCCGGCTTTATCCGCTTACGATGGTCACCAGCAAGCAGCTGTTGCCCGTCTACGACAAGCCGATGATCTACTATCCTCTGTCCACCCTCATGCTGGCGGGCATTCAGGACATCCTCATCATCTCTACCCCCACCGACACGCCCCGCTTCGAGGCGCTGCTGGGCGATGGCAGCCAGTACGGCATCCATCTGCAATATAAGGTCCAGCCGTCTCCGGACGGTCTGGCGCAGGCCTTTATCCTCGGCGAGGAGTTCATCGGCGACGACTGCTGCGCCATGATCCTCGGCGACAACATCTTCTACGGCAACGGCTTCTCCAAGATCCTGAAGACCGCCGTGGCCAACGCGGAGAACAAGGGCCGCTGCACCGTCTTCGGCTACTATGTGCCGGACCCCGAGCGCTTCGGCATCGTGGAGTTCGACGGAAACGGCAAGGTGCTCAGCGTCGAAGAAAAGCCCCAGCACCCCAAGAGCAACTACGCCATCACCGGCCTGTACTTCTACAACAAGGAAGTCGTCCGGATGGCAAAGCAGGTCAAGCCCTCCGCCCGCGGCGAGCTGGAGATCACGACCCTGAACGATATGTACCTCAAGCAGGATGAGCTGGACGTCCAGCTGCTGGGCCGTGGCTTTGCATGGCTGGACACCGGTACGATGGACAGCCTCGTGGAGGCAGCGGACTTTGTGCGGATGATCGAGAAGCGTCAGGGCATCAAGATCAGCGCCCCCGAGGAGATCGCATTCAAGTACGGCTGGATCGACCGCGACACCCTGCTGGAAAGCGCAGAGCGCTACGGCAAGAGTCCCTACGGCCAGCACCTCAAGAATGTGGCTGACGGCAAACTGAAGTATTAAGAGAGGCGGTATCCGCATGAAAATCATTGTTACCGGCTGCAAGGGCCAGCTTGGCACCGAGATCATCAAGCAGCTCCGGGAGGGCCGCAGTGAGCTTGGCCCTCTCCCTGAGAAGCTGATGAACGCCACGGTCATTCCGGTGGACCTGCCGGAGCTGGACATCACCAACTATAAGATGGTGGACGACTTCATCCGCCGCCAGCGCCCGGATGTCATCATCAACTGCGCCGCCTTCACCAACGTGGACGGCTGCGAGGTGAACCATGACACCGCCTTCAAGGCCAACGCCATCGGCCCCCGCAATCTGGCGCAGGCGGCCACCAAGACCGGCGCACGGCTGGTGCACGTCTCCACCGACTATGTCTTCTCCGGCCGTGAGAACGGCGGCATCCCGCAGGATGAGGCCACCATCCCCGGCCCCATCAGCGCCTACGGCTCCACCAAGCTCATGGGTGAGAAGTACGTCGAGCAGTTCTGCCACCGCCACTTCATCGTCCGCACCGCATGGCTCTACAGCTACTACGGCAAGAACTTCGTCAAGACCATCGTGAACGCGGGCCGAAAGTTCGGCAAGCTGGAGGTCGTCAACGACCAGTGCGGCAACCCCACCAACGCCGTCGATCTGGCCCACGAGATCTTACAGCTCTGCGTCACCCACGAGTACGGCCTGTACCACTGCACCGGCGAGGGCATCTGCTCCTGGTATGATTTCGCGTCTGAGATCATCCGCCTGTCCGGCGTGGACGCCACCGTGGCCCCCTGCACCAGCGAGGAGTACAAGTCGAAGCACCCGGACAGCGCCGACCGCCCCAAGTGGAGCGCTCTGGACAACCGGATGCTCCGCTGCACCGTCGGCAACGATGTCCGCGACTGGAAGGACGCGCTGGCCTGCTTCTTCGAGCACTGGGACGGCGACAACGGAATGAAAGCTTAAATTCAAGAGGAAAATCTGATTATGAAAAAATATCTTATCACCGGCTGTGCCGGTTTTATCGGTTCCAACTTCGTGCATTATATGCTCAAGAAGTACCCTGAAATTTTGCTGGTCAACCTCGACAAGCTGACCTATGCCGGCAACCTTGAGAACCTGAAGGACGTTGAGGGCGCCCCCCGCCACGTCTTTGTGCAGGGCGACATCTGCGACAAGGAGCTGGTCGAGAGCCTGTTCGCAAAGTACGATTTCGACTATGTCATCAACTTTGCCGCCGAGAGCCATGTTGACCGCTCCATCAAGAACCCCGAAATTTTCGTCCAGAGCAACGTGATGGGCACCGTCAACCTGCTGCAGCGTGCCAAGGAGGCTTGGTACGACGCCGACGCCAAGACTTGGAAAGAGGGCAAGAAGTATCTGCAGGTGTCCACCGATGAGGTCTACGGCGCTCTGGGTGCCGAGGGCTTCTTCATGGAGACCACCCCGCTCTGCCCCCACAGCCCCTACTCCTCCTCCAAGGCCAGCGCCGATATGTTCGTTATGGCATTCCACGACACCTATGGTATGCCCGTTAACATCACCCGCTGCTCCAACAACTACGGCCCCTACCAGTTCCCTGAGAAGCTCATCCCGCTGATGATCAACAACGTCAAGCACCACAAGCAGCTGCCCGTCTACGGCGACGGTATGCAGATCCGCGACTGGCTGTACGTTGAGGACCACTGCAAGGCCATCGACATGGTCTGCAACGGCGGCAAGGTCGGCGAGGTCTACAATGTCGGCGGCCACAACGAGCGCCCCAACATCTTCATCGTCAAGACCATCATCGAGCAGCTCCACGACCGCCTCAAGGACGACGGCATCAGCGAAGACCTCATCAAGCACGTCGCCGACCGTCTGGGCCACGACCGCCGCTACGGCATCGACCCCACCAAGATCAAGAACGATCTGGGCTGGTACCCCGAGACTCCCTTCGAGAAGGGCATCGTCCTGACCATCGACTGGTACCTCGACCACGAGGAGTGGATGGAGCACATCACCAGCGGCAACTACCAGAAATACTACGAGGAAATGTACAAGAATAAGTAACTTCTTGTGCATTCGCAAGTGAAAAAAAGAGCACTCCCGCATCGACACGGGAGTGCTCTTTTTTGTATGGAACTGTTTTACGGTGCATTAGAAAAGTGATCCGAACCGCTGGAATGTGGGACTCAGCCGAGGCTCACGCCCATCCGGCGGGCGACGGTGAGCAGCTCGCAGCCTTCGGGGACGTTGCGGGTCTTGCCGGCGATGTCCTCGAGGCGGTTGGCGATGACGCGGTTGTTGACCATGGCGACGGTGACGCCGTAGCGCTCCATCTCCACCAGCTTGGCGGCGTAGCTGCCGAACTGGGTGGCCAGCACGCGGTCGTAGGCGCTGGGGCTGCCGCCGCGCTGCATATGGCCCGGGATGCAGACGCGGGTCTCCATGCCGGTCTTCTTCTGGACGGCGGCGGCGATGCGGTTGGTGGCGGTGGCACCGTAACCGGCCTCCGTGCGCTTGGCCATCCACTCCTTCCGCTTCATACCGGCCTCTTCGGTGTTGATGGCACCCTCGGCTACGGCGATGATGGAGAAGTTGGAACCCTTGCGGGCGCGGCGCTCGACGGCGCTGCAGACGCGGTCGATGTCATAGGGCATCTCGGGCAGCAGGATGATGTCCGCGCCGCCGGCGATGCCGGAGTAGAGGGTCAGCCAGCCGGCCTTGTTGCCCATAATCTCGATGCACATGACGCGGCTGTGGCTGCCGGCGGTGGTGTGGATGCGGTCGATGACCTCGGTGGCGATGTCCACAGCGGTGTGGAAGCCGAAGGTGACGTCGGTGCCGTAGATGTCGTTGTCGATGGTCTTGGGCAGGCCGATGATGTTCAGGCCCTCCTGCGCGAGAAGGTTGGCCGTCTTGTGGGTGCCGTTGCCGCCGAGGCAGAGCAGGCAGTCGAGCTTGGCGTCCTTATAGGTCTTTTTCATGGCGGCGACCTTGTCGATCTTGTCCTCTTCCACCACGCGCATGAGCTTGAAGGGGGTGCGCTTGGTGCCGAGGATGGTGCCGCCCAGCGTCAGGATGCCGCGGAAATCGTCCTCCGTCATCTCCTTGTAATCGCCGGTGATGAGGCCGTGGTAGCCGTTGAGGATGCCCACGATCTCGACGTTCTCGCCGAACCGTGCATACAGGGCCTTTGCCACGCCGCGGATGGTGGCGTTCAGGCCGGGACAGTCGCCGCCGGAGGTCAGGATGCCAACACGTTTTTTCATATTGAATAACCCTCGTTTCTTCCGATTTCAGGAGCAGGTAAATGATACTATAAGAGTATTCCCAAAGGGGGCAGGTGTCAAGAGGCGGGGCCGAAAAAAGCTGTGAAAACGCCGGGGCGGGCGGGGGTGAAAAAACATGAGCAAAAAAATCAAAAAAGTGGTTGACAAATGGGAGAAGAGGCTGTATAATATTCCTCGTCAGCAGCGCTTCGGTGCTGAGGACGGAACCAAATAGTGGGGATTTGCATAGTGGTAGTGCGGTAGACTCTGACTCTACTTGTGGGAGTTCGATTCTCTCATCCCCAACCAGACCGCAGCCCGTTGGGTTGCGGTATTTTCGGGGCATAGCGCAGTTGGTAGCGCGCCTCGTTCGGGACGAGGAGGCCGTGGGTTCAAATCCCGCTGCTCCGACTTAAAAAATCCAGTACACATTTGTGTACTGGATTTTTTATTTAGTCGAGCGCGGGATTTGAACAAGGCGGCCTTGCGCAGCAAGGCAAGCAATCAGCCCAGTGGGCTGTTGCTTAGCCCGCGGGTCCCAACGGCTAGGAATGTCAACAGTTGGTGACTACCGTACACATTTGTGTACTGGATTTTTTATTTGGTCGAGCGCGGGATTTGAACAGCAGCGGAGCCGACCGCCGCTTGCGGCGGAAACAGGGAGGCGAGGCTGGGGCAGCGCTCCGTTTTTTCAAAGCCCCGCCAAGGGGCTGCGGAAAAAGCGGCAAGCGCAACTCGCAGGCGACGCAGCAAGGCGAGCAATCAGCCCAGTGGGATTTTTAGGTTTCTCTATCTCTTTCCCTGAAAATATGGTAGAATAGTACCACTACGACACAGGGAGGTCTTTCTATGCTCAAACGTCTGCGCAGCGCCCATCCGATGCTCTACTGCCTCGGGGTCGAGGTGCTGTTTCTGGGGATGCTGTTCGTGGCGTCGATGGTGTCGCTTCTGGGGATCTTATTCGTCCTGCGCGACCTCGAGATGGCCGACGACTATCTGCTGACGACCCTGCAGGAGGCGGCGGGCATCCTGACGGCCTGCTTCCTTCTGGCCCGCACCGGGAAGATCGGCCTGCTCCGCCGCCGGGGCAGCGGCTTCTTCAACGGTCTGCTGGTGGGCCTGTACCCCATCGCACTCATCAGCTACAACGCCTACAACACCCTGCTGTTCGGCCGCCCGGAGGGCGATATGCTGCCCGCATGGCGCATCGTGTGGTTCCTGCTGGGCATGACCAGCGTGGGCGTGGCCGAAGAGTTTCTGTTCCGGGGGGTCATCGCCCAGACCCTGCTCGAGCACTTCGGCACCAGCCGGGGCGGCGTCTGGAAAGCCTGTCTGCTGTCGGGCCTGTACTTCGGCGCGGCCCACCTGACCAACCTCACCGGCAGCGCGCCGCTGGGCGTGCTGATGCAGTGCGTCTTTGCGGCATCGCTGGGCACCCTGCTGGCGGCAGTCTATTTCCGCACCGGCAACATCTGGGTGACGGTGTTCATCCACGCCGCGATGGACATCACCTCCATGCTGGTGGGCGGCTTATACGGCACCCAGTCGGTGGCCGACAGCATCAGCACCTACGACATCACCATGCTGGCGTCGGTGGCGGTCTATCTCATCCCCACAGCGTTCCTGCTGCGGAAAAAGAAGATCGGCGAAGTGGAGCTTTACTTCGGACGGGATGCGGTGTCAGAGAATGCATAAGAAAAAGGAGCCGCGAGGCTCCTTTTTTCGTTATACCTTATTCGTAATCAATGGGCAGCGTGGGCAGGCCGTTCAGCTCCAGCCCGGCGGTATGGCCTGCGATGTACTGGTAATACCCCTGCGCCGCGATCATGGCGCCGTTGTCGCCGCAGAACTTCAGCTCAGGCAGATAGACCTTTGCGCCCAGCTTCTGGGCACCGTCGTTGACCAGCTGGCGCAGACGGCCATTGGCTGCGACGCCGCCCGCGAGGCAGACCTGCTTTGCGCCGGTGTCGGCGGCGGCGAGAAGGAGCTTTTCGGCGAGGATGCCTGCGATGCGCTCCTGAAAGCTGGCCGCAAGGTCGGGCACATGGATCTCAGTGCCCTTCATCTGGGCCTGATTCACCTCGTTCAGCACAGCGGTCTTGAGGCCGGAGAAGCTGACGTTGTATCGGCCCTCGACGTGGGGGACGGGCAGGCGGTAGGCCTTCGGGTCTCCGGTCTTGGCGGCGTTGGCGACGCTGGGGCCGCCGGGATAGGGCAGGCCCAGCGTCCGGGCCACCTTGTCGAAGGCCTCACCGGCGGCATCGTCCACCGTGTGGCCGAGGATGTGGTAGTGGGTGTAGTCCTGCACCTCCACGATGTGGCTGTGTCCGCCGGATGCCACGAGGCAGAGGAAGGGCGGCTTCAGCTCGGGGTGGGTGAGGTAAAGGGCCGCGATGTGGCCCCGCAGGTGGTGGACCGGTACCAGCGGCTTGCCCGCCGAGTAGGCGAGGCCCTTGGCGAAGTTGACGCCCACCAGCACCGCGCCGATGAGTCCGGGCGCGAAGGTGACGGCCACGGCGTCCACGTCGTCGATGGTCTTTCCGGCGTCCAGCAGGGCCTTTTTGACGGTGGCGCTGATGAACTCGCAGTGGCGGCGGCTGGCGATCTCGGGCACGACGCCGCCATAAAGCGCCTGTTCCTTGACGCTGGTGGAGATGACGTTGCTCAGCAGATGCCGTCCATCCTCCACCAGAGATGCGGCGGTCTCGTCGCAGGTGGATTCGATTCCTAGAATGATCATGGTCTTAGTGGGCCTCCAGCCAGTTTTTGCCCTGATGCACCTCGGTGCTCAGGGGCACAGCGTAATTGACACAGCCTTCCATCTCTTCTTGTAAGATAGAAGCAGCCTTTGCGGCCTCCGCCTCCGGGGCCTCCACGATGAGTTCGTCGTGGACGGTCAGGATGAGGCGGCTCTCCATCTTCTCGTCCCGCAGACGCCGCCAGACCCGCACCATCGCCAGCTTGATGACGTCGGCGGCAGTGCCCTGAATGGGGGTGTTGCGGGCCATCCGCTCGCCGCTGGCCCGGATGTTGTGGTTGTTGCTGGTCAGCTCGGGCAGGGAGCGGCGGCGTCCGAAGAGGGTGGACACATAGCCGCAGGCCCGGGCATCGGAGATGGTCTTGTCCATATAGCCGCTCACCTTCGGGAAAGTGGCCAGATAGTTTTTCAGGAAGGCGTCGGCCTCCTTGACGCTGACGCCGATGTCCTTCGAGAGGCTGTAAGCGCCCTTGCCGTACATGATGCCGAAGTTGATGGCTTTGGCAGAGGAGCGGAGACGGGGCGTGACCTGCTCGAGGGGCAGGTTGTAGATCTTCGCGGCGGTGCTGCGGTGGATGTCCTCGCCGGTCAGGAAGGCCTGCTGCATATGCTCGTCGCCGGTGACGTGGGCGAGGATGCGCAGCTCGATCTGGCTGTAATCGGCGTCCACCAGCACGCAGCCGGGCCGCGCCACAAAGTAGGCGCGGAGCTGGCTGCCCAGCTCGGTGCGGATGGGGATGTTCTGCAGGTTGGGGTTGTCGGAGGAGAGGCGTCCGGTGCGGGCTTCGGTCTGGTTGAAGCGGGTGTGGATGCGGCCATCCTCCGCGATGACCTTCAGAAGACCCTCGACATAGGTGGAGTTGAGCTTCTGGTAGGCGCGGTACTGCAAAATGTCCTCCACCAGCGGGTAGTCCCGCAGGGACTCCAGAGTCTCGGCGTCGGTGGACCAGCCGCGCTGGGTCTTCTTGCCGTGGGGCAGGCCCATGGTGTCGAAGAGCATCTCGCCCAGCTGCTTGGGGCTGTTGGGGTTGAAGCTGGCGCTGCCTGTCTCCATATGGATGCGGGTGAGGACGTCTTCCAGCTCGGCCCGCATTTTCACGCCGAACTTCTCGATGCCCTCCCGGTCCACGAGGATGCCGATGCGGGTCATGTCGGCCAGCACCTGTGCCAGCGGGAACTCGATGTCGTTGTAGAGCGCGTCCTCGCCCAACGCGGTGATCTCCGACTTCATCTTGGCGAAGAGGTCGGCCAGAGCACCGGCGTCCGGCCATGCCTCACAGGTGAAGGCAGCGTCGGCGCGGTAGCGGATGATCAGCTCGGAGAGGTTGTACTTCGAGGCCGAAGCGTCCAGCAGATACGCCGCCAGCTTGCCGTCCCAGACGATGCTGCTGCCCCAGCCGCCCGCCGCCATCGCACGGGCGTAGAGAGGGGCGCTGTCGAAGACGTCGAGGGTGACGTCCGCGTTGTCCAGCAGGCGGAGGAGGTCGTCGGCCTCCAGCGGGAAGACGGTCCTGTCCTGCACGGCATACCATGCGGCAGGCTGCAGCTCCACGATGCGGGTGCCCTGCTTTCCCATGACGGCAGGCCGGGCCGCCACGAGGTAATGGCCCTTCGGCTCTGCGGGCAGAGCGGCGATCCCGGCCTCCGGCAGCGGCCCGGCGCTGGCCTTGGCCGGGTCTGCAGCAGGCGCGACGTCGCTGAGGCCGAAGCGGGTGATGAGGGAGTGCAGCTCCAGCACCTGCATCAGCCGGACAGCCTCGGCCTTATTGCCCTCACCCACGACATACGCACCTTCGGCGGTGTCGATGGGGGCGTCGGTGCGGATGGTGCCCAGCGTGTAGCTCAGCTCAGCCATCGCCCGGTCCTCGGCCAGATGCTCCCGCTGCTTGGGCTTGATGGTCTTGTCGGCGGTGTCGTCGAGGTGGGCGTAGACCCCTGCAAGGCTGCCGTATTTCTGGATGAGGGTGACGGCGCTCTTCTCGCCGATGCCCTTGACGCCCGGGATGTTGTCGGAGGTGTCGCCCATCAGGCTCTTCACCTCGATGAGCTGTTTGGGCTCAATACCGTATTTCTCGTGGATGGCGTCCACATCCATGGGGATGGTCTTGCTCCGGCCCATGGCGGTGGCGGCCAGCAGTACGGTGGTGCTCTCGCTCACCAGCTGCAGGCTGTCGCGGTCTCCGGTGGCCAGGTAGCAGTCGTCCTTGCGGGCGTCGCAGGCAGCAGCCAGGGTGCCCAGAATGTCGTCGGCCTCCCAGCCCTCCGCCGTCACCTCGCGGTAGCCCAGCGCAGCCAGAAGCTCTTTCAGCACCGGCATCTGTGCAGCCAGCTCGTCGGGCATCTTGTGGCGGGTGGCCTTGTAGCCGTCGTACATTTTGTGGCGGAAGGTAGGGGCCTTGAGGTCGAAGGCCACGGCCACCTCGTCGGGGTCACATTCCTTGAGCAGGGAGAGCAGGATATTCAGAAAGCCGAAAATGGCGTTGGTGTAGCGGCCGTCCTTGGTGGTCAGCAGCTTGATGCCGTAAAAGGCACGGTTGGCGATGCTGTTGCCGTCGATGACCAGTAAACGCATAGCTTGTGGTCCTCCATTCCATAATTTCACATCTTATAGTATAGCACGAACGGCGCAAAGAAAAAAGAGACTGCGGAATAAACCTCTCCGTCTGCTTCGCGTCGGCTCTTTTGCAGCGGCATGCCCTCTCCGTCTGCTTCGCAGCCACCTCTCCCATAGGGAGAGGCACTGGCGTGCCGGTCAGGCCCACGCGGGACGAGCAAAGTTTGATTTTATCGGAAACAGTAGTGCCCTGCTACAGAGGGCAGCGGCTTCGGGACAATATCCCTTGTCAAGCTGCTGTGAATCTCTGTAGCAGGGCACTATTGTTTGCGCCATATTGAGCTTTCAGCGGTCAGCGGAAAGCGGCCCGACATGCCAATGGCTCCCCCTTTGGGGGAGCTGTCACCGAAGGTGACTGAGAGGGCTATTCCACCCTTATCGCCCCCACGGGGCAGGCGTTGGCGGCGTCTACGGCCAGCGGGACTTCATCGGGCGGGATGTCGCCGGGGATGGCGACGGCCAGCGTGCCCTCCATCTGGTACACGCCGGGACAAAGCCCGGCGCACTGGGTGCAGCCGATGCAGAGTTCAGGGTCTACGAAAGCTTTCATAAAAAGCACCTCCCATGCGTTCACGCAGAGCGTGTTGAAAGCAGTTTGGGCCGGACGGGGGCAAAATATGCGCGCAGGTATAGGCTTTCGGGCGCAGATATGCTACAATAGAACAGAATCAACAGGAGGGTAAGACCATGAACATCCAGATCTTCGGCACCACCAAGTGCTTCGATACCAAAAAGGCGCAGCGCTATTTTAAGGAGCGCGGCATCAAATTCCAGATGATCGACCTGAAAGAAAAAGAGATGAGCCGGGGCGAGTTCGAGAATGTGTCCCGGGCGCTGGGCGGCTGGCAGGCGCTGGTAGATCCCAACGCCAAGGACAAGCAGACGCTGGCGCTGCTGGACGCGCTGGTGGACTGGCAGAAGGAGGACAAGCTGTTTGAAAACCAGCAGCTGTTTTTAACGCCCATCGTGCGCAATGGGCGTCAGGCGACCGTGGGCTATCAGCCCGATGTCTGGAAAAGCTGGGAATGATGCAAGCCGCGTCCATTCGGCGCACTCCGCGTACTTTCACAAAAAAACCACGGGCATGGTTTTGCACAATGGGCCGGTATGTGGTATACTGAATACTGTACCATTTGACAACCCTGGGAGATACAACAAACATGAAACATTCTATTACCCCTGAAGAACATGCACGCGTGCAGCGCCGCCGCGGGCGTCAGGCACTGGGCCTTCTGGTCGCTATTCTGGTGGTCGTGGGCTTTGTTACCGTGCTGCGGGCCGGTGTGGGCGCTGTGGCCAACCTGTTCGACGATACGGCACAGAAGCAGGAATATGAGGATAAGCTGGAAGGGCTGGTGCTGTTCGACCCCATGCCCTTTGACGGCATTGAGAACATCGACGACCTGACCCTGCGCGAGGCAGCGGTGTGGGGCTGCATCTACAGCATTCAGGAAACGCAGGGCGGTTTTGACAACTACAATACCGACCCCGACACCGAACAGCTGCTGCTGCCCTCGCTGGATGTGGACGCTTACCTTGCAAAGCTGCTGGGCCCGGGCTTCA
>OIHW01000143.1_pt1 | contig 29581 bp, 25 predicted proteins | sample 1582531 | NCBI WGS metagenome assembly OIHW01 (sample SAMN02675048, study PRJEB24791) | human gut metagenome, SKBSTL034 | isolation source: stool | host: Homo sapiens | place: USA
GATTCTCTTCCTGATTTGTTCGCCATTGCCGGACAAAAGATGTATTTTTGCAATTCTAATTTCAGTTTTATGGAAAACTATATAAAGAAAGCGGCGGATGCTTTCCTTGTGGAGCGTCCGTACGGTATGCGTGTGGATTACAGGAAGAAAGGATTCGTGCTGTTTAACCGTAACCTCAATGTGTTGGGAAATGCGGAACAGACCCGTCTGGAAGAACTGCCTCTGGAGCGGTTCAATGTGGAGGAGATTCCGTTGGAGGGTGAAGTCGTGGAGGAACACGCAGGATTTACCGATGTATTCTTCTATACCGATCTGACCAATCCCTATGCCGGATATGTGCTGAATTTGCAAAAGCTTAAAGCCTATAACCGGTTGATGTTTCCGCTGGCAATGGCGCTGAACCGTGAATTGTGAGGCCGGAAGCCGGTAGCGGTAACAGCTGCATGGAGCAGACCTTTACCGCCCCGGATTTAATTATTTGCCCTCTTTTTCTGTAATGAACGCCAGATAGGCGGACACGGCCTTATGGCATCCGGTAAAGTCCGGAGTCCGGCAGCCCTTGATTTTCCGGAAACTGACGGTGCCGTTCCTGTCAATGCCCCTCACATGCCTGTTGAATGTCCCTTTGGTTCTGATATGGATGTCAAAACCGTCCCTTCCGGTGATTTCAAGGAACATTTCTCCCGTAATCCGTTCCCCGTCCAGGAATTTCCGTTTCTGTTCATTGAGTAGCCACTGATGTTGCTCTTCCTGCACTCTGCGCTCTTCCGCCTCTTTCTCCTTCTGCTCCCTGCGTTTCTGCTCCTGTATTCTTTTATACTCCTCACGGGCTTGCACCAGGGAAGTGGTGTCAAGTCCGAGAGCCTCGAACACGCGGACGGAGATCAAATTGACGAAGGCTCCTCTTTCCGCACTTTGAAGCGTATCCGCAATCCAGTTCCTGCAATAGGTGGCGGCTTCCTCTCTGCAACCTTCTCCCTTGAGAAACCGGCGTGAATACTGCCCGCTGGAAAAATAAACGTTTTCAATCCGGCAGACCACATGGAAACAGTCATCGTCTTCATTCCCGTCTTCGTTCTTTCTTGACAGGGAGAGATATACATTCTTCGCATACGGCTCCAGTTCCATATAAGAAGCCACGACGGTATTCCCGTCAGACTTGTACTTGAACACTTTTGCTTTCATTGTTACATTTTTTTTGATTGTCCGTTCATATAATCCGTAATTCTCATTTCCAGTTCATCGTATATCCGGTTGAACAGTTCCTGGTACTCTTCCAGAAAAGCCCCGTCCGTATCGCACATGTCTTCGAGTGTCTTTCCATTTGCACGGCACAGCTCCGTATCGGCCAGCTCACAGACAATCTCGCTGAGCATCGAGCGGTCCTTGTCTTCGGGAAGCAGCCCTCCTTTTTTCAGGAGGCAGTAGTTACGGATATTGATTCGCAAATACAGGTCCGCCTCTTTCCACCGTCCATCGGGAAAAAGAGAGAATGCCTGTTTCAGTCCGTCGGGCTGTCCGCCCCACCATTCGTTCAAATTGTTCGGTTCCATATTGATAAGTTTAATTGATTACTGTCTGTTTGGTTTGCCATTGCCGATGGGCGGTGATGTATTCCTGGCGTTCCTTCTCCAGTAACGCTTCTGCTTCGGGAGTGTAGCCGATAAAACGAATGTAACCGCCGTTATATCCGGTAAGCTTGCACCGAATACCGGCTTTCTCCAATTTGTCGATCCGTTTCTGAGCCAGTTTCGCGCTTGAATAATCCTTCGGCCAGAAATAATGCTCTCCGTGTGAGCCGTAATGGTCTTCTCCGAGTATCATTTCGCCGGAATGCCTCCTGTGTTCGATGAAATCAAAGCGGGCTGTGCCCAACGCCTGCCTGATGGCCTTATGTGCCGGACCTTCGGGATGCTTGAACACTTCCGGCTTGTCCTTCCCCTTGCAGTCAAGTTTCGGCAGTTCCACCTTGTAAGGCTTCCGGTAACTCCCTATAGCCAATGTCAGGTAGAAATTGGTATGGAAATAATCCGTCATCGCATCGCTGTCATCGAAGTTGTATGACATGACAAAGTCACAGACATTCAGCATCACCTCCTTGGCACGGTCTGTAAGATCGGGGTTCCGCTCTATGTTGTAGTGGTTGATATGATCCTGTACTTTGCCGGATTCCCTGGTGAACGCCTCAAAGTCCGCACTCATCAGTTTGATGTAAATGGAATTGTAGTTCTCCCGTCTGACGGAGAACTTATATCTCGGATAGGTTTCCTTTAGCCAGATTCTCACAAGTTCTACGATTTCAGGGGCATGTTGCCCTTTGTAGTTGCGACCTTTCCAACGGTATTCATTATACACGTACTCGGTATATTCCTTTGCCGTGGCACCCGGATAGTCATGTTCATACCCGGTTGATGCGGCAGAGACATCCGGTTTGTCTTTCCAGACTTCAAAGAGCCTTTCAAACTCGGTGTTCACCTGTTGCATGATGGCAGTGTCACCACCCTTGTCCGGGTGGTGCTGCAATGCCAGACGGCGGTATTCCTTCTTCAGGTCCGCCAATGAATGTATGTTATGAAAATAAGCCATAGCTATAGGTATTTATGCCCCTGCGAGGCGGTTGATAAAATATTCCTGGTTGTCAAGGTCAAGTCCGAGGTTGCTGCACGCCATTTCGATGTCATCTTCCCTCAGGTCGTCCGCCTCCTGCAACTCGCGCAGGTACCGGATTTCAGAATCCAAGTATTCCTGCGCTTCCATATGGCTGCAACTGCATGAGTTGCTAATCTGTTCAATGATGTTAATCTGCATATTATTCGTTTTTAGAATTATACCTGTTGTAAATTTCCCGTTTATGTTCGTAGTCCCGGCTGTTCCACCATTGGTCTGCCGCATCAATGAATGTCTGCGTGTTTTCGGAAGGCGGAGAGTCACAGACTTTCAACCCTGTGATTTGTTCCTTTGTTTCAAAACCGCACGACTCCCACCAGCCCTGCATCTTTTGTGTGAACTCCGCCTTAGTACAGAAAAAGACCTGAACGCCACATTCTTCGCACCATTTCCCATCGCACCACAGCCCGTTATTGTCATCATGCACATAGCTGATACGTTCATCCGTATTGGCGTTTATCCATGCTTGGATTTCCAACTGCCGTGAACCGCATTCTTTACAGACAAGGATGTCGGAATCGTCCGGCTCTTTTCTGAAAGCCCTGCCGTCATAGAGTGTAACGGCACGTTCCACGAGTAGTTTCTGGTTGTTTTCCGATAACTCGGCAAAGAACCGTTCCGCCGCGCCGAATATGGACTTGTCCGCCAATGCGGACCATTTATCCCAGAAGTGCCGGTACATATCTCCAAATACGACCTTGCATTCTTCCTTGCTCCAGGCGTTCCACATATAGTAGAAGAAGCTGGAGACAGCATTTTCCGCTTGATATTTCATTGTTCTTCAGCTTGTGGTTCTACTTTTTTGCTCTCTTCCAGTTGCTGCCATACAGCCTCATACATTCCGGAAAGCCAGTCGATGTTGCTGGCTCCGAGTTCGAACGGGCTGTAACATTCCACTTCATCACCGCTTTCTTTCTCTTCGGCAAGGACGGTCAGGCTGCTGTCCGTTACCCGGAGTCCTGTCACCCTGCATTCGTAGGGGTCTCCGTTCTTGCCAAACCATATCACCCAGACCGGGTCATAATCCTCTTCCGGAAACCGTATCGCGTTCATGGCATGGTCATGGAGCAACTGCCGTATCGCTTCGATGATGTCTTTTCGCAGTTCTTCGATCCTGTCTCCGAACACCGACATGGGGGATTTCCCGCCTCGCTGCCTTACGGAGAGAACCTGCAAGTCCGGATGACAACCGAACTTCCAGTCCGTCACTTCATCGTCATCCCGCGTTGTGTGGATGTTGCCGCCCAATACCAGACCGCAGTCTTCCGCCACCATGCTTTCCGCTTCTTCACGGTCTTCCGCCACCACTGTGTAAGTACCCTCGAAGATGTACCTTACTTTTACATCATATTTTCCCATAATCTTCTATGATTTGATTGTTGATCAGTTGATTTTATCAGGATACAATGCGAACCGCATCCCCGAAAAAGGAGTCGTCCACCCCATATACATGCCGGACCGAACAGTCATATTTGGAACGTTCGTCATCCAGCCGGAAGCGGAAACCATGATAGTCCTTGACTTCCAATTTCAGCTTTACGTCCCGTTTCAGTTCCATTTCAAGCAGGCTTCCACCACCATACGTCGAACTGAAAAGTCCGCAACAGTTGCCTTTGGGGATAATGACCTCTTTCAATGAAAAGTCGGCTTCATACAGCTCTTTCAGGCTTACCCTGCCGATGTAAGTCAGCAGGTTCGCCCCGCAGCAGGAATTGATAAGTTCCTCGTAGAATTGTTCGTAGGAAACCTGCTCCTTGCCGTTCCGGTTCTTACGGTTCGGGAAACGCCCGTAAGCCCTGTAGCCGTGTTCTGTCAGAATTTTCTTTACCCTCGCCGGATTGAGGTTAAGGCTGTCCACCATGTCCCCGAAGTAGGATTCCTCGTACCTGTAACCGCCTTGCGATTCAAACCGGTTGGAATTGATGCAGTCATAGTTGGAAAGCATTTCCACACGGATGGGGATGTCATCCGTATGCCTTACCAATTCCTTCACCACGTCCGAATCGTTGCGGCTGTAAATCTCGTCACGGATTTCATCTTCGTATTCATCGAAGAAGTCATCGACCGCTTCCCCGTCAAAGTCATGGAATACGGCACATTCCTCTTTCAGTTTCGCAATAATCTCACGGACAGCTTCCCATTCGGCATCGCTGTACCACTCGTCTGCCTTTTCCCACAAATGTTCGCGGCTCTTGCTGTCAAGGCATTTTTGAATCAGTCCGCAATGATTGTCAAGGTTGTCATTGTAGTCCGTCCATATTAGTGTATAGGCCGGTTCCATCAGGGATTTGATGAAATCCAATGTCAATGTTTTCTGTTCATCCATTTCTGTTACCTGTGTACGGCAGGATTCCTTTTCCCGTACATACCGTTATAAATGACGGAAGCGGCCTTCAAGCCGCCTCCGTGTTGTTTCCTAACCATACAGTTCCTTCACGATCTTGTCATATATTTCCTTTGCCATTTCCGTATTCCGGTTGAAGTGGAAATAAGCCGTGTATCTGTATCCTGTTCTTGGCACTCCTCCGCACTGCTGTATTGCCCTGTCTATCTCCCAGTCGATATCACCTATGCCAAGAGATATGCTTGTGCCATGCAGCATACACCGTGCGAGTTTCAATGCGGAATCTGTCTTGTCTTCCTTGCGCAACCGGTCGAAAGCCATCAGCGCGATTTGTCTGTTTGAAATCTTTATCTCTTCCATATATTTTGCATCTGTTTGGGTCAGACAATCCCGGTAAGTTGCCTGAATCGCGCAACTATTTCATTGCATTTGCTTTGGGCAAGTTCCTCATATTTTTTGCAAATGGCACAGTATGCCTTCCAAGGTTGGCCTCTAAGCTCGTGCTCGTATGAGGACCTGACCAATTCCGGATATTCTTCAAAAAGTGTCTTGAATGCTTTACGCCATTTGCGCCCTTGCCACAATCCGTTTGCTATCAATGTTATGAATTCAAACATCTGTTCGTCTGTTTTCACATCCAATGCATAAAAATGGTCTGTTGTCGGCCACACGTTGTTGGAATGCTGCCAAGTTTCTATCTGCTTGGTTTTGGCATTGTATGCCATTCTTGTAATTACCTGGTGACTCATATTGATATGTTTTTAGTTCATTACCGTATTGTCTCTTTTCCTGTCACGGCTTGCCAGCATCCCGAAATGGATGCTGAATATGCGCCGGCTGAAGCAGAGCGGCGAGTTGTATTCCACCCGTTGCCACAGGGTAAAGTGGTTGTCGGAGAATGACCATCTGAAATATCCTGACAACGAGCCGAATAGCGGATTGGCATTCCTGTTTATCAGGAACCTGTTCACATCCACGATGTGCCCTGCCGTCAGGAGAATGTTCAGTATCTCCACAAACGCCATTTGCGAATAGGGGTCAACCGGCATTACCGGTCCTTTGAAGTTGATTTCCATCTTGTATATGTTTATATGCTTTAATCGTAATTGTCATCGAATACCTCGAAACGGGGAATACCCGTGTCGAAATAGTTGCTTGATATGCCCGGACAGTACAGCAGGCTGTCATCCCCGCTGTCCGGGCAAGGCTCATCGTCGATATAGGCCGCATTTCCATAAAGTTCGATATAGTGCGCCACCAGCAGGTGCGGGTCTTCCGTACTGATGTCATGCCCGTAACGGTCACACCAGTCGAAGAAGCAATCCTTGTCGGGTTCCTCCAGCTGTTCCATCGCCTCCCTTATCTCGAAGAAGTTGGGACACAGCCATTCCCGGTTGATGAGCAGGTCCGGGATTTCCTCCCATTTCGTGTACCTGTATTCCGGAGTTTCCTCTTCGGGGAACAGTTCGGAGCAGGTGCACAGGAATTCCCCCATGTCGCCGAAGTCGGACATTTGCAGCAGGTTGTCTTTTTCCTGCCCCATGTCTATGAGATGCTGCGTGGTCACTGCCACTTCTGCCTGATTCAAGTCCATGATATTCTTCATTATAGTTTATGATTCGGAACCGGGGATTTCATTCCACAGGCTCCAAAAGGTCCGCACCCCGGCAGTGCAGGGTTTTTCGGGAAAATACCGGAGCCTCCGGCGAGGATGATTTTCCCGAAAACCGCTTGCGGCATGACCTTGCCCTGCCGGTAAGGGGGCGGGCTACCTTTGCCTGTGGAATGGAATCTGCGGTTTCTCATTTGTTTTTCCATTTTTCAGTTCATGATGCGCTGGCTTCCCCAGCTGATATGTATTTTCCCTTCGCTGTCACGCTCCCTGACCAGCAGGCTCTCGATGACGGACATGGTGACGTCGAACTCCTCGAAGATTTCCGACTGTTCCTTTACTTCGCCCGTCTTGATGAACTCGTTCAGCCGCTCTTTGGTAAGCACCAGCGCCATCAGGTTCTGCTCCACGGAGTCCTTGTAGGTGACATAATGCACGTCCTTCAGCTCTTTGGAGTCGAGACGGATGAAACGGAAGTAGAACTGCTCCATCTTCGGGATGTTCCATTGCAGGGATTCAAGTATCACGTCGTTGCAGGTGGGTATGTTCACCGAACTGCTCAGGCTCTGCTGCGTGCATACCAGTATGCCGTTGATGGTGGAATCGAACTCCGTCACGATGCTTTGCCGTTTCTTGAACGCCACGTCGCCCTTGACCACAAATACGGGACGGTCAGGAAAACATTCGCGGAGACGGCTCTCGTAAAGGTCGAATGCGGCTATGGACGTGCAGCCGACAGCCACTTTGCCGGGTATCTTCCGTACCAGCCTTTCGATGTACCTTGTCTTGTTCGGAATCCCGTCTCCGGAATAGCCCTCTATCAGGTGTGGGACGGAGCAGGCCTTGATGAGCAGCTTGATCTGGCGCATAAGCCGGAGTCCGGCATCCTTCTTTGCATCCCCCGTGCTGTTGTAATACAGTTCGCAGATGCGGCAGAACTCCTCGATGATGACACGGTAAACCTCACGCTCGCCGTCGGACGGGCTGACGGTATGTGTCCGTATCTTGTATTTTTCTCCTGCAAAGTCCCTGAACTTGCGTGTAATGACGGTCTTCCCGATAAGGCCGGCCAGCTCCTCCTTGTTATAGACATCCTGGTTCTGCTTCTCGATGCCGAATACGGTGGCTTTTCCGGGACAGTGGCAGGCACGGAAGAGGACGTGCCCCCTGAAGGCCGGGAATGGACTGCCGTAATCCGTATTGTTCTCTTCCTCTATCTCACGTTCCTTGTTTTCGTGATAGACCTGCGGGCTCCAGCACACCATGTTCACCGAATTGTTGTAAAGCAGCTCGAACTGGCTGTACAGTTCCGCTATGTTGTTGCGTGTGGTCGTTCCGGTGTCAAGAATCTTATACTTGAGCCTTCTGAATATGCACAGGATGTTTCTTGTGCGCTGTGAAGTCGGATTCGTGATTTCGTCCGACTCGTCGAAAACAAGACACAGTTTCCGGGAAGTTTGTTTCACGTAGCGCACCAGCCCTCTTCGCAGTTTGCCGAGCATGGAGGTTGAAACGACGAGGAACATGCCTTCGGGTACGTTTGTAAGGTCGCTCTCTGCCCGGATGACACGGAACCGTTCCCTGTTTACCGACAGGAACGGAATCCAGGTCATGTTGGTGGCAATGGCCGGTGCAAGGATGATGGCATTCCTTACTTTTCGGAATTTGAGCAGGAATCTGGCCCGGTAATAGACAGCCGCGGTTTTGCCCGATCCCTGCTGCCAGTTCAGCAGGGCATAGCGTTTTTGAAGTACAAGGTTCAGGTCATGCTTTTGCAGGGTTGTGAATTCACATGCCTCGCCGTCCTTGTTGATGAATGTGCTCCGGTCCAGATATTCCTTCAGATTGACGTCTTCTTCCATATCCGCAAACCGGAGGTTCTGCATCTCATACTGTTTCTGCTTCCGGCGTATCAGTTTCTCCGCCGCACGGATCTGAAGCCTGTTCCTTTCCGTTACGGTTTCCGGTACCGGAAGTTCAGCCCTCCCGAGAATGAGATCGTTGATGCTTGCAGCCTTGTGTGTGACTTTGTCAAGCAGACGGGGTGCGTATGGTTTGAGTTTGAAACCGTAGGAGGTCTTCACCAGTGCCACTTCCTTGCGGGGTACTGAATGCTGGGAAGTGATGTACTTGCGGATGATTCCGAGCACCTTGCCTGTGGTCAGTTTTTTACGTTCCCAGTCTTTGATCTGCTGGTTTGTGGCATTTTCCGGTGGTTTTTGGTTGCGGAACTTGGATACAAGTGCTTCTGCCTTCTCAATGTGCCTGTTCAGTACGGCATGGGCTTTCAGCTCATACATATACTTGGAGAGCCTGTATTCGAACGCTTCCAGTTCCTCTCGGTCTATCCGGTTGGTTTCCCGCATGAGGTCAATCCGGATTCTCTGCTTCATCACCCTTGTCTTCCTGACGCGGTCTTTCAACTCTTCCATCGGAATGAACTCGTCCGCATTGTAGGGTTGCATTTCGATGTGGCGTGACCTGCGCAGGAATACCATGACTTTCGTGCTGAAGTTATGTACTCCCATGGAATCGAAAGCATCCGGATTCAGTTTGGTCTGGCCGACAAAGGAAAAACTGCTGTTGATATTGGCAACACGTGTCTTCTCCCAAAATTCACTTTGCATGAATGACACGGGTACGATGACCATCAGGAATCCTGCCGGATTGAGCACGTCGTATGCTTTATCCATATAATATTCCTGTGAAAGTTTACAGTCAAATTTCAGGTTGAATGGCGGGTTGCCGATGATTACGTCAAAACGTTGTTCCGGACGGTACTGCTGTATGTCGCATTTTTCGATATGGGCTTCCGGATAGAGGTGTCTTGCAACGGTTACAGCTCTGCCGTCTATGTCAAAGCCGTAGCTGTTATGCAGGTTCGGCAGGTGGTTGAAGAAGTTACCCATTCCACAACACATATCAAGCACCATTTCCGAAGAGGTCGGGGAAAGAACCTCCACCATGCTCCGGCATAGCTCATGAGGGGTGAAAAACTGGCCCATCTCGAATTCTTTCTTGGCTTCCGCATATCTGTGATAGCTGGAAAAATCTGCCTGCTTGAGATTGTGCAGTCCTCCGATACCTGTGTAGCAGTTGTAGATGCTCTCCTTCGGAATGAGGTCCTTGCCGGAATCGATGGCAAAAAGGATTTTCTCGTTCACCTCAGCACGCTTGTCCCGGGGAATCTGTTGGGGTATGATGGCATACATGCTTTTACTTTTTGATGGTTAAAAACAAAAACACCCCGCAAGGAAGCCTTACGGGGTGCAGGATTAAACTTTTCATGAATCAATCTTCATTGAGCGTGATTTCGTCCAGATGGAGCCGTCTGTAACAGTTTTCGGCAGCCGGACTGTCTTTGAACCGTATGTCGATGCGTCCGTTCTTGTAGAATTTGATCTGCCGGGCATTGTCCGTGGTAAGACTGTACCACTGTGTGATGTCCACATTCCGCTCGTCAAGTCCGATAACCATTCCGGTTGAGCCGTTTATCAGGTCATCCGAACCGTAGGCTATACCTTCACAGAAGATGTTCACCTTGTTTCTACAGTCGTATGAGAATTCGTATTCACCGTGATATTCCAGATGGATGCTGTCCCAATATACGATATCAGGAAATGTTATCTTGTCCTTTTTCAGCTCGGGTTTGACCTTGCTCCAACGTGAGGGTCGTACCGTTTTCAGGAAACGGGCCAGCAGTTCCTCCTCGGCAGTTTCCCGGAAACTCTTTCCGCCCAGATGTTCGATGACAGAATCCACATAGGTCTGGTAGACCGGTCTGAATCCCATAGGCAATGTCTGTCCGTCAATTTTCGGGACAGGGACATCCACATTGTAGGTCTTGTTGAAATAGGAAATGATGCGGTTGGCAAAGTTCGCATTGGCATTGTGGCTCTTGTCCACAAGGTCGTTAATGAGGTTGAACGGTTTGAACTCATTGTGCGAATAATCATCCTGCCCGTTGTGGAAATAAAAGTCGCGGATGGAGACCTTGCCGTTGTCCTCGTACTTGAACTGTCTTTCTTTCCGGTACTGTTCCGCATCCTCCTTGAAGATGGCATACCACTTTTCTATCTGGTTGAGTGTCTTGTACAGAAGATCCTGCTGTGACTGGCAATAAAGCCTGTCCTGTTCGGTAATCTTTTCCTCGTTTCTTACTTGTACGCTCAGAATGCCGGAAAGCAGGTCGGAATTTCCTCTTCGATCAGGTTGTATGACAAATCTCACGTCATCAAAAAACGGCATGTATGCTTGAGCACTGCCTTTGCATCCGGTTTCTTCTTCGCGGAAGAACACAACTTTGATGACATCGTATTTCTGCAGGCATTCCAGGCAGATGAATATGCCGTTTTTGTCATCAGCTCCTAAATTCTCGTACCTCCGCTTTGATGGAGAGTAGCCGAAAAGGATGCCTTCAGCTTCAATGACTCTGAAATCCTTTGAATGCCTACAATGGGATATTTGGTCCAAATGGCTCACTAAACAAGGATAGGACTCGGAATTGCCTTTGGTTACATACAAGTTGCCGAAACTGTCCTTTTGCAGACTGATGTTTCCGTGAAGCCCGTTGATATAGGAACAGAGGAAGCGGATCATTTCCTGTTCCTTTCCACTCGGACTGTATATGTTATATAGCTTCTTCAACAGCTGCGTATTCATGTTCTTCTTCATAAATGTTTATATTATTATCGGAGAAATTAAATGGAAGACCGGTTCTTGAATCCAGCGAGTCATAGTATTCTTCGTCAAAACAGACTATCAAACCGTCTTCCAACAGGGTTTCTATGGTATTTAAATGGATGGTTTGTGACTTGTAAGCCTTTTCCTGCTGATTCCATATCTGGATTTCCGTCAGTTCATCCGCATCTTTAAACCAGTTTTTGTCATATTCGGAGTAATGCCAGTAGTTTTCCTTGTAGCTGCATTCGGCATCCTCCCGACATTGCTCACAGCAATAATATTCTTCAGTAATCCCCGAGTAGACGGAGTCGCCTGTCAGACAGTAGCTTTCGCACCAATCACAGAAGATTGTATCGTCATGATGATGATATTCACCGCAAGAGGATATATATCGGAAATCCTCCAAGTCGTCTACATCCACTTCGATTTCCCGCCCCTCCATATAGCAGACCCGCGTTTCTGTACAATAGCGCTGGTTATATTCATCCCATGCCTCCTCGCTTTCGTCATCATCACCATTCAGATTACGGTCGGTCGTATCCAGTAGATAGTTATCTTCCGAATGCCTGTAGTTGTAGGCCTTTCTTTCCTCGTAGTCGTACCATTTGAAGGAATCCTGATAGGAAAGAGTGTCGTCCATACCCAGGTCGCACTCTATCTCAAACTTGCGGTCAAAAAGCGAACTTCCGTCAATGCCGACAAATGCGTTCGCCTCGTGGCAGGATGCACCCACAATCTTGTATCCGTCAATGTATCCTTCTTGGATTAGTTTGTTGACCAACATATATTTCAGCATCTCGTCCTCACCGGTAGTATATTGACGCTCCAACAGTCTCCACCGTCTATTATCCTGATCGGTCACTTCGGTGAACAGGATGGCTCTTGCTACTATTTTTCCTTCCTCGTCCTTGAGGTAAGCAGCTTTTGCTTTTACCGAATCCAAGTAGAATGAATGCCTGTCCATATCCGTCATGCAGGAATTGAAGTGTCCCTTGCACGAGAAGCTTTCATAGATGGCTTCAAAATTGTTGTCCACATGCAACTTCATGCCTGACGTACAGCCCAGCGTAAACGTGTACCACTGTTTGGCAAACACATCACCGCACAGCCAGTTCACGACACTGGAAGAAAGGATTTTTCCGACGGTAGTTTCCAGTATGACGGCTCTTAGAAATTTGGCCGACTTCATCTTGAATACCCTGTTGCGTTCCATATTGACATAGCGGATGGAACCATGGTCTCCGTCTTCACAGATACCTTTGGCTTCATCCGTGCGGTATTGTGCTGACCAATAGATGCATCCTATCAATTCCACTCTGTGGGGAAGCGAATCATCCTGCTTGCCGGAGCTGCATATGGTATCAGTGACCATCTGTTGAAGTTGAGCCATATCTTTAATGTTGAGCAAGGAAAAATCATTCCTTAGATGGCAATATCTCAACAAGTCTGCATTCTTCAGATGGCTGTGCAGGATCTTGTTTTTTCTGACCTTCGCACCATTGTTCCTTTTTTCCACTGCGAAAATTTCCTTGAACTCATCGTAGTTCCTGAACTGATAGTACAACATAAGCTAAAGGATTATGAGGTTAATGACTGGATTATCTTCAACCGGCAGATTTGAACGTTTTGCCTGCATATTTCTTCTGGAATAGGCACATCCGCTTTCCGATTCGCACTCCGGAAATCCTTTCCAAGACTGGTTTCTTTTCATGATTCTTAATGGATTTAAATTTGACATGACCGGCTCCTTGGAGCGCGGTATTCCTGTTTCTTACATGCCCTCTCCAGTTTTTTGCTTTGTCCAAAGCAAGGCTTGGCAGAAAAAATACCGGAACGAAGTGAGGATGATTTTTTTCAGCCAACCCGTAAGGGCTGCCTTGTCTGCGACAAGGCAAAAAGCTATCTTTGCATGGAAGAATTTGGAATATCTGCGGATGGACGATGATAGAACCACTGTTCAGTTGAGGGAATAAAAAAACGGGAATAACCTTTGGCTGGTTACTCCCGTCATTGAAAATCGGATGAATTATATAGTTATGGATTGGTTGGCAGTGCAAATTTGTCTTATAAGGTCTGCACCTCAAATGTGATAAAAATCCATAGAATCCTTTTATTTTAAAAATATCTAAATAATATAATATCAGTGCATTGATTAAAAATACATATAACTAATACCCTAAACTCCGTAATAACAAACCTATTCCAATATTGTTATGAATAAAGATTACCAAACTTTCAAAAAGTCCTATTGCGAATTTCATAAAGAACTTTTTGATATTATTATGTGTTACTATTATCATCTAACAATGTAGTTTGACCACTATTAAAAATATCAATCACAATACCTATCAAGATAGATACAGAGTAAACCAATAAATAACATACTAAGAAATACACAGAATAATTCACAGTATTTGGTTCTTCTATTGATATCTCCATATTAGCAATAGAGGATATGATAATCATTGTTATAATGGCAACCATAGATACGAACAAACAAGCAGCAAAACTTGAATTTAAATCTTGAATAAGCTGTCTGCCTTCTTCTGTTTTCTTTATTGAAGCAAATTTATCACCAATAATAAAAGTCAGCATAATGGTATATGCCGTCAATATTAGAGCAACCATTGCTGGGACGATAGAAATACCCACTCCTACAAGATGCTTTAACTGTAATAGGACATCTGCATCTTCTACATATATTAAAATACATAAGCCTAATGAAACTATTAAAGGCAATATACTATCCAGCCAAAAACTTGTCCAGCCATAATTCCTCAATACAGCTTTCCAACCGAATATAGGAAGCGGTTTTCTCATAAAATACGAATTTAATTAATGAATAATACTTCTTATCGTATTGTATATAGTTGAGCAGACATCATTCACTATTTGGGGAACCACTAATTTACGTGGATGTTCACTAGTGTCAATCTGCTCTAACTTCGCATTTTCCGTTGATTGGATTGTAGCTTGTACATATCCATTCTGTTCTGATAGATTAACAATACTTTGAAGCATACCATCATCTTCACTGTTCAACGGATGTTCTTTTGATCCTGTAGCTGTAATTTCTATTCGACTTGCTCCCATTTCTCTGAGTTTCCTATCAAATGCACCTTCAAAACCACGAGTATGACCAGGATTTGAATATGATATATTTGCATATAAATGAGTTACGGCATGGGCATTAAGTATACTATCTAAAATATCACGTTCTATGATGACATCAATATCAAAAGTTTCAGGCTCTACACACTTTAATGCCTCTGAAAGATAATAGACGATATTTTTCAAGCTAATATCACTATTGCATCTTACAGCCAAAGTATGGACTGATGGGATAAAATACAAATCCGTTTCTTTCTTGTTAGCTACAATATCCTCGTTCCAATCATCCATGGTTACATCTTCCTGGCTACGTTTGTTGTAGAAAGCTTCTGGATCAATAATTGTATATGAAAGTAGTCCGATTTGTATCCAATTAGGATTGCCATTTTCATCCAATAAGTTACTAAACGTAACATATTTCAGGCTTCCTGATTTTCCGCCATATGGGAAACCGATTAATGGATCTTGTTCGTATAAACTACGAAAAGCCTGCACATAGTGTTCCGTTGTTTGCTCCCGTCTTGCTTTTATATTGATGAGATACCACGTTGTTTGTCTATTTATAACTCTATTCATGATGTTTAAATGGTTGATTATCTGCAAAAATACAAATTTATTCTGATTGGAAAGACAAACATAAAAAGATATGGTAATAGAACAATCAGCAGACCGCAGTTTTGTCAGCCTTTTAAATTGAAATCCGATATAAAAACAGGAATAAATTAGAAATAAGCCATTTATGAGCTTTTCTCAAAGAGCAAGGTAATGACTTGGCAACGGTCGCAAATTCTACGATATTCGGTGTATTTCTGTCAAACAACTCTTATTTCATCTGCAAAATTAGTATTTTCTTTTAAGGACTGAACAGAATACCAAGTAAAATTTCCTATTTTTGTATTTGCCATAAGAAGCATGTGAATCAAACAAACGTAGGAAATATGCATAATATAATTTGTTTAGAAAACGAATGGATCTTTAACAGCCAAAATGGTAATCAGTTTGACCTTGAGACTAAATTGCTATTGGATTGTTTGAAGAATTTCCATAACTGCAATATCATCCATAGGCATATCTTGTCAAAAGAAAACTTACAGTATTACATGGATTTCTTTACTAAAGATAAGCGTAAATTCAACAAATATGATGTCATTTACATTGCATGTCATGGATGGAATCATGCCATATCTTTGGAAAGTGAAAATGGTTACATTGATATTGATTTGACAGAACTTGCTGAGATGAATGATTTTTTTTTGCCAACAAGATAGTTCATTTCAGTTCATGCCGTACATTAGCAAACAAAGATGTGGCTTTACAATTCAAAGAGCGAACTGGAGCAAAATTGGTTACAGGCTACAAGTCTTCCGTTGACGCGATGAAATCAGCCATTGCTGATTTGGCATATTTTAATGAACTTATGCATATCAAAAATACAGGTATCATTCTTAATAAGAAAAGCAAGTTTTGGAAAACGTATAAATCACTATTAGACGAACTTAAATTTATTGCAGTATGACATTATTTGAACACTTGTCCAATTTCAAACGCCATTCTTCAGAAGAAGAATTGACAAAAGCATTCACAAAATTAGCTCCACATTTTATTTACGGAGGCTATATTAAAGTGAGTGATGTATACAAAGTGTACATACGTACTGTTGAATTCTACTATCATGATGAAAGTAACAAGGTTGATGCTATTAAAGACCCGATAATGTATCATAGAAACGGTCGTTACAAAGATTGTACGGACGTTCCATATTTCCCTTTAATGACACTTAATGTACATGGGTCTGGTTATGATATAACATTTGAGAATGAAAGCCAATGTTATAGAGCTTCGGCATTGATACGTGAATACTCCATCTATGATTGCAAACTCAGAAAGTTCCTTATACTCAATAATAAATTGAGAGATGAACGCTCTACTTTCCTTTATGACTATCTTAATGGCTTCTCGCTCAACGTAAAGCCTAATATCGCTTGGGTTGATGATGAGCACAAACAGCAAAAAGACCTTCTGCAAACAACACGATTGAGAGTATACAAAATTGTGAACGGTCAAAAAACGAAAACAAAAGACGAGCGGGAATGGAGATTTAAACTTAATGAAGAAATATGGTTACCGACAGATTGACCGATACTGTATATTTTTCGAAATGGGTATTAAAAGATTTTCCGATTACCATAGGTAATGTCTGCAAACTTTTGGATAAACATAGAGTCAAATATGGCTTCCTGCCTTATACTAAAGACTATTGGTGCAGGGATTATATGCCTATACAAATAAAGGATTCCAAGTTCTTACAGTATAGGTATACGCCTGATTATTTGAGAAACGGGAAAGATGAGAAATATATAACTGACCCGACCATTGTTTTAAATAAACTGCATATTCCTACTGTTAAAACAGACTTGGTTATAGATGGTGGCAATGTCATTAAATGTCCTGAGAAAGTAATAATGACAGAAAAAGTAATGTAGTCATAACAATAGAAATTGTACCACGTATCATCCCAATTGACTACCAAAGTTGTAGGAGAAGTATCCTTCTTCTCATTCGGATAAATTATTCCAAAGAGGCGTTTGTGGCTTTCTGTCAACTGCGTCATATAGCCGGCAGCCATAAATGTAGATGCATTTTCATTCTTAGAATCTTGGTGCTTCTACATATCTTACGATATACGTAAAATCTCCTGAAGTATCATTCAAATGATCAAAGCCACTCGTTAAAATAATCTCTAACTTATCGTCAACTATCAAATAGCGGTCGTGTCGGTTGGTCATTTGTGGATTCTTGGTAAAATTCCATTGCCCGCAGTACTGCTTCATTGACTCAATATGTTTGTCATTTATGTCATTGCATATAATCTCCAAATTCTTTTGTGGCAATATTTTTTTAATCAAATCAACATTCCTCTCTTTCGAGGAGAAATACCTATCATACAGAACAACTTTTTTGGCATGAAGACAAATGGATTTCAAATGCTTAATGGCAAGTTCCCGCGGCTCTGCCATATCAAAACTTGCGGAATAATTGTTCTCCAGCCGTTGTTTGTCGTCCATTATGTTTACATAAGGGAATGTGTCTTTAGTGGAACTCAGGATTATTTTATATAAAGTACAATTTTCAGCTAATTCTTCCAAAGATTGTCTTCTTAATCCTGAGTGAGCCATTTGAGATTTTAAGTTCACAGGCAGTTCCACATCATTATCTTCATATTGTTTGATATTGGAAACTATACTTTTTTTATAATAGTGAAGTAACTGCCTGATTTTCTTTTGGTCGAATCCTTCACCTTTTTGAAACTTGTGATATTCATGAAACAAGTCATCGTCTATCACAACGCCATTTATAACCTTACCCATAATTATTTATTCTATTTCCAACAACTCTTCCAATGTAGCATCAAAAAAACCTTCAGGAAACGGAGTCTTGAATTTTCCTCCTTCTGTAAAGCGAATTGTTTCAAAAGGTGAGGTAATGCCTCCTTTGTAATAAACAACAGCTCTGCCATGTTCAAACCGGTCTTTGAAAATCTGATATTGTAGTTTATTTATAAGGTGTTCGCAATGGGTTTCGAGTAGCACCTGAATGCCCGCGTTGGCAATGTAGGTGAAGAACTCTCCCAAGCGTGCCTGAGCAGCCGGATGCAGATGAAGTTCAGGATTCTCAATCATAAGCAAATCCCCTTCTTTGGCACGTAAGCACATAATCAGTGTTTTCACCAGATAACTGACACCGACACCTAACTGTTGAGGTGACAGGTTTGACAAATCATCGCTTTTATAAACCACCTTTACTTTGGTCGGACTTACTTTTTCGGTCTGCATCTCAAACTTAATTCCCAAGATGTAGGTAAGCCAATGGTTTATGTGTGATGACAGTGTATCTGACTCACTGAGCATCAGAAGTCCTTTGTCAATAGGATTGGACTTTTCCTGTTCGAAAGTTCCGAAAAGATATTCACCTGCTATGCCCACTTTGTATTTGGGTGAGATTGTTTCCATTTCACTAAATCCCAATCTGTTGGCAGATAGATAGAATACATTTTTTTCTAAATCCATACCTGTTGGGTTACTGCATATTGTCTCATCTGTATTCATTTTACAGAGAATTTGGCTTCCTGCATTGGAGAATCCAATACTTAGTTCCTTTGCGTTAACATTTCTGTTGCGCAAGGTTTCAAAAGTAAAATCCATGCCATCCATCAGCAAGGAAGCCATAGGAGACGAGTGATATAATGCTGTCAGGATTGCCTGAAAACAGGTTGATTTTCCGGTTGAGTTCAATCCCGTCAATATGGTCAGCGGGCGAAGTTCAAGTTCTTGTTGCTCTATCGACTTGAAATTAAATATGGTTAGTTTTGATAGCATTGCTTATTTGTTTTATGAGTTTTTCTGCCAAGTCATATCTCTCGTTCAGGTTAATCGTTGAGTCAACGTTGCCTGAAAACATCTGTTGGTGGTCAAATGTTCTTTTGAAATTTTCCACTTTTTCCTTTGTATAATTGACATCTATCATCAATACATTGTCTGAGAAAACGTACATAAGCACTTCAAAAAGAGGCATATTTATAGGACGTCTATTGCCAGACTCCGAATCAAAGCGAAAAGCATCAACACCCAATACATTATAACAGTTATCCATGGCTCTATAGAATGTATTCTTACAGTCATCCAACAATTTTTTCGAAGCTTTCTCGTTTAAAAAAATCATTGTCTTGGCAAGAAAATCATCCATGTCACTTTTGTATTCGATGCCTTCACCATTTTCTTCAAATACTTTAGCTTGCTTTTTCTTCAATAGATAAAAAGCTATGGAACGTAATATGATGTATTGATCTTTCATCCGCTTGCTGCTAATTCCTTTTCCTGTTGCATTTAAGAATTCAGAAGAAGTAGCAAGCTCTTTCAATAAAACTGTAGAACGTCCCTTATACAGCGCATTACGCATTTCCTGATTGGTCAATCTTGTTCCACCACGATTGACACGGTCAAAAATATCATATTTTACTCGTTCCGGCGTAGGGGGCTGTATGATATAGAATGACAGTTGGTAATCTTCAAATATACCTTGCATTTTGAAATCAAGTTCAGAAAATGTCTTTCCATTACATTGAGGAAGAATTTTCAAGTCTTTCAGACTGAACTTATTGTTCAAAAAGTTTAGGATAGCAGAGATACGCTGTCTTCCGTCTACTACTTGTTTGGTACCGTCTTTCATTTCAAAGAGGTATATAGTTGGAATTGGAATGCCCATAAGGATAGATTCCACTAGTTCAGCAGATTGTTTGGAACTCCATACATCGTTGCGCTGGAAATCGGGATCTATTACGAGTTCCTTTCTTTCCTCAACTAATCGTTTTAAATGCATAGTGCTGTATTGTGCTTTTTCAACTCGCACCTCCGCATTAGGGTATACGGACTCTAAATTACTGATATTCTCTGGGTTTTCACCTTCCAGTAAATCAACTTCAATATTATTGTCAAATTCTTCCTGCTGCATACTTCATTCTTTTCGTCATTCTAATACAAAGGTAGTATTTTTCAGCGATACTTAAGTCTGCAAATAAAAAAAACTTTTTGAAAATCAAATCTACTGATAGGACTTTAGCTATTAACGGAAAGTCCGTCCGTCTCACTGCCGGCATATTGGATGCGTCTCGGGTCGGAACCGTAGGAGGCGAAGTCGCCAATCTTGGAAACGATGCGCTGCGAACCGATATAGATGTGCTTGGTGTAGCGTCCGCCCTGGTTGGCTACCAGATAAGGACTGACGTAGAGCGAGAACTTCGCCGTGTTGGTGCGTCCGCCCGCAAACTCGGAGTTCACGTAGAGCTGTTCACCCTCACCGGAGGTCTTCACCGTCCGTTCACCGTCGGCATCATACCAGTAGTTGGTCACGAAGCCGTTATCATCGGAAGCCGTCAGGCGGTTCTCCTCGTCCCAGCGGAGCTTGCGCTCGGCTGCGGTGGAACCCAACACGCCGTCCTGCTTGATGCGGCCTGTATTGACATAGACCAGGTTGCCGTTGGCATCGTAAGTGTAGGTATGGTTGTTGTCCACCTTGGCCACGGAATCCGGATTCTCTTCCGTGCGGTAGTTCGCATCCTTCACTTCGGCGAGCTGGAACTTCTTGCCCTCAGTCTTGCCATAGGTATAGGCCAGGTCATAGCCCACATGGAGCGTACCGTCGAACTGTACACCCTGCTGTGTGAGATGCTGCTTCTTCGACACGATGCGGTGCATGTTGTCGTAGCCCATCTCCAGCTGGTAGGAAGCGGTCTTGCTGTCCGCTCCGGCATAGATTCCCGTGGCACTTGCCAGACGGTAGAGTGCGTCATACGTATAGGCATGCGCCATCTGTCCGCCCGCCTTTCCGCTTTCGGGAAGTGCGGCCTTATTGGCAACGCTGAGCACGTTGCTTACGGCATCGTAGGTATAGCCATTGTCCATGATGGACTTGCCGCCTGCGTTGACCGTCAGGTTCTGCAGCCTGCGGCGTGCGGGCTCGTAGGTGTAGAAGGTCTCCGCTCCGTTGCAGTATTTCAGATAGGTGCGCTGCTCGAACTTGTCATAGCCAATGCGGTTCACGTAGTCATAGCCGTAGGACTTGTAGCCGCGTACCTTCTCCAACTGACCACCGAGGTTGTAGGAGTAAGTGACCTTTTCCTCGTCCGGGTAGATCATCTCCAGGAGGCGGTTGTGGCTGTCGTAGGTCCACTGCGTCACATAGGTGGCAATCGCCTGGTTGGGCACAATCAGCGTGCGGCGGGTCTTGGTGACTTCGCCCATTTTGCCGTAGAAGTACTCGATGGCTCCCGTTCCGTCCTCACGGAGCATCAGACGACCGATGCGGTTCTGCGAGGCGTTGCGTCCGCCGTAGTAATACTTCACGTTGTTCTCCGGGTGGTCGGGATAGTTGATACCCGTCAGCCGGTGATAATCGTAGTCGTAGGTGATGGACTTGCCTTCCTTGGCAAGGTTGGCTGTCTGCTTGGTCAGTACATTGCCGAGTGCATCATAGGTGAAGGTGGTGATGCCGCTTGCAGGATGGTTCACCTCGGTGCGGCGGTCACCCATGTCATATACGGAGGTCGTCACGTTGCCTTCGGTATCGGTGACTCTGACCAAACGGTCGATGCCGTCATATTCGAAGGAGGTGGTGATTTCTCCGTCAGGACCACTGAGCTGCTTGGTCATGACAGTCTTGCCGCTGCCGTTGGTGTAGGTAGCCTGCTTGTTGCCCAAAGCATCGGTCACGGTAGTTACCAATGCCCGGCTGCCTGCATCCGTGGTATAGGCTGTCAGTGTCTTGGAGTCGTCGGGAAGGGTAACTTCCGTGGCACGGTCGAGCACGTCATACACTGTTACGGTCGGCGATACTCCGTCAAATGCCTTGTTGAAGTCCGTCCGCTTGCCCAGCTCTTCCGTGACAGGATAGTAAGCTTTGGCGACACGTCCGAATGCGTCATAGACATTGCGTCCGCTGACAATCATTACGTTCTGTGCATCGAACACTGTTCCTTCGGATGCCGAAGTGACCACGCCGTCCTTCTTTACTTGTACAGGCCGACCGAAGCCGTCCACGAAGGTGACGGTTTCCATGTCATCGTCCGGATGCTGGATGTCGTAGTGCTTCGTCACGGCGTATGCCGGGGCGGTAATGCCGTTTGCCGTAAATTCAGCCTTCGGGCTGTATTCGAATGCGATAATATAAGGTACACCCGTAGCCAGCTCGTTCGGGCCGCGTACTCCGGTGACGCGTCCGAGGTCGTCCACATCGGTCTCGTAGTAGAAGTTGTTCAGGTCGCGGCGTTCCTTGGCGATGCCGTAGCGGTAATCGAAATTGCCTGCCTCGCTTCGGTAGCCGAACGCATCTTCCACACGTTCCACATACATGTTCATTTCCGGCTCGTAGCGGTACTTGTACCACATGCGCTGTCCCTTGGCATTGGCCGGAAGTGTTTTCTGCAGGATGTTACCAAAGCTGTCATAACGGTAGTCGGTGACAGCTTCGCCGTTTCCGAGCTGCTGCGTTATCCTGGTCAGGTGGTTCGGGTACTTCGTGTCATATACCGCCGATACCTGGTGGTAAACCTTTCCGTCTCCTCCGGTCACGGTCACATCGGTCGGCAGTCCGAGGATGTTCCTGCTGCTGTTGGAGGTATAGCGGATGGAGGTCTGGTAATCAAACTTGCCGTCTCCCTTGCTGCCGAGCTTGCCCTTGTTGCTGAACCTGTAGGATTTCAGCTCACCGTGGTGGCCGGTGAGGTAATACTCGTTCCATGCCTCCGAGGTAATCATTCCCTGTGCGGCACCTTCGTATTGCAGGTTCGCCGTATAGCGGAGCGGTACGAAGGCGGAAGCACGGTCACTGCACAGTACGGGCTGTGCGGTAAAGGTGTACTCGTCACCCTTGGCGGTCAGATAGTAGCCGTCATATTCGTTGCGCGTTTCGGTGTAAACCTTTCCAGCAGCGTCTTCCACGGAAGCGTTGACAAGGTTGCCCTGCGTGTAGTAGCCGGACACGTCATACTTCTGTACGGACTTGCGGTAGAGCGCATTTTCCTTTTCTGTGTCGAGATTCCTGGTAATCACTTCGCCGAAGCCGAGGAACTCGCGTTCGTGGCGGTCGCGCTTGCCGTCCTTGTATTCAAAGGCGGTGGTCATGAGCGGACCGTCGTCATGGATACCGTCATCCACCGTGAGGGAAGACATCACCCATTTGCCGCCGGGAAGCCCGTAGGTGGGAGCGGTATGTGCATAGTCCAGCGTAAACGTACCGCCGAGCGAGTTGGTGACTGCCTTCAGCATGTTCGTCCTGCCGATGGTGGAACGGGTCACTTTCAGCTCGCTTTCCTTCTCGGATTCCACAATGTCGAGATAGCCGTCACCGTCCACGTCCTGCAAGGCATACGTGGGGCGGCTGATGCTGTGACCGGTGGATGCACCCGGGTTAGTGGAAATCTTGATGGGAGGAAGAAGCAGGTTGATGCTGATGGTAAATGCAGCATTGACGGATTCAGAAGTTGAAGCTGATTCACTCAACGCACTGGCACCTTTCCAGTTTATCGGTGAAAGGAATGCATTGCCGGTATTGAAGGACACCTTTATTCCGTTGCCTTCTTTCCAAACCTTGTCAGGCAAGCCATCGGAGTTGACATCCATCAGATTGTACGCTTCCTTACTTTCAGAAGATACAATGCCGAATCCGGCCATAAAGCTACCGGATGCCTTGTTAATGGACGAACCTTTAACCAATTCTTCGCCCATACCACCTCCGGCACCACCGCTGGCACCAGCATTAAAAGCTTTGCTTTCACCACCCTGAATGCGTTCCAGTCCCCAATCCATGGGGTCTGAGAATGTGTATCCCAGATTTATGCGTACTTGCTTGTTCTTCAGTATCTGGTCAGGAAGACCGTCTCCATTCATATCAATGAACTGTACTGCAGCTTCATCCTTGTTGTATGAGCCGCTTCCGGAGAGGCTGAACTGGGCTTGCCACTTGGTCTGGGAATTGGCTGCTGTCTGAGGAGAATGTTTGATTAACTTGACAATGGATGAAACAGAAGCAACCGGATTGCCACCATAACCTTTAGAACTGGATGAGTTTTCACTGGAGATTTTTTCCAGCTTCTGTGACTTCTCACCACTGATACCACCTTGAGAATTGGTATATTGTACCACTCCTCCGGCAACGATATCCGGATAACCGTCACCGTTCATGTCCATCATGGTTACATCTGTCGTGGCATTACCCTCGGCAGTGTTGACGGTAAATCCCATGGCGCCGCCTTGGGTAACGGAACTCTTGCTGGTAGCGACTTGGGTAACAGCTGCCGCACCGGTTCCTTGGAGACAATCACCTGCCAGGCCTGCGACATCCACCTGATTATCCAATGGATTGGTAATGACCACGTCCTGTTCTGCCAGTCGGGCCGTACCGGCTTCTGTAGCTGTCAGGTAGATTTCCTGACGCTGTCCAATCCAGCGGTCGGGAGACATCTGGTCTGTCCCTATCGGTGTGAAAGGCAGGGTCAACGGGTCAATCTTGGCATTCTCATCCTCCGGGAGTTTGAGCAGAGCCTCGTCAATGGGCTTGCCATAGCGTCCCTCGGAAGCATTGTAAACGAAGCCGCCCCAGCCACGGTACAGCATACCGAAACCGCTGTTGACACCTTCGGCATAGAATCCGGCGTTCACGCTGTCCTTCGGCAGACCGAGCGTATCGGACTGTAACAGCACACGTGCAACGGTAAGGGCATCATCCGACAACGTACCGGAATAATGATACTCGAACCAGACCTTTTCGGTGCCGGGATTTTCCAGTTTCAGCACATCTGCCTTCAAAGCACCTTCTGTTATGGTGAAAGTCTTTTTCGCCAGCAGCTTGTCCGCTGTCTTTACCGTCAAGGTCACGTCACCGTTGAATCCTTTTGCCACTGTAATACGGGGCTTGACAATCACCGCCGTATCCGTTGCAGCAAACGTATAGGAATGGCTTTCCTTCACGGCATGGGTAAACATCCTGTAATGTGCCGGAATCGCAAGCGTCCGGTCAACGGAGGATGAATCCTTGTAGGTCACAGATGGTATCCAGCGGATCTGCTCCCAGTTCACATTGGAGGATGATGCAATCTCAAACCCTATGTTCGGGAACTTCTCGGCATTGGCGATACTGGCCGATACCTCCACGGCATCTGCCTTCTCTGCTGCGGGATAGGTCTTTGTGAAGAGCACTTGCTCCGTATAATTCGGATTGTCGTTGCCGTTATCGTCCTTTTTGTTGTTTGAACCGATAATGCGCAGCACGACATCATCCGTAGTGACGGGTTTGCTGAACTTTCCTGATACAGAGAAGGAAACACCTTCCACATTGGCAACGGTATTCACATCATATACCGCACCTTCCGCAGGTTTGTAAACCGTTGTGGAATAGCCACCCGGCAAGGTCTCAGCCGTACCGGCATAGGTGATGACAGGCGACCAGGCCACCTTGTCAAAAGCACCGTTGCTCTTTTCTTCCGTACCGGACTGCACGCGGAAATAGATGCGTTCGCCTTTTTTATCTCAAATGCGTCCACAGAAGCCGGGTGTGCCGAAGCATCTCCCTTGGCAATTTTCAAGTTCCATTTTTCGGCTTTGCCTTTCTGGATGGATACACGCACACCGTCTGCCTTGACATATTCTTCCTTATCGTAGTCACCTTCGGGTGCAATCAGGCTGACCGTCCCGGAAATGCTGACCATACCGTCCCGGGGAGCCTGCCATACGCGCACGATGTCCTCCATGGGAGAAGATTTGATGGCTTCCGCCTGTTCTTCGGGGTCGATGGTAATTACCGAAGCGTCAATCTTTCCGCTATAGATGATGGGACTCGGAGTGTCAGCACTGCTTAACGTGAATGTCGGTACCGCATTGCCGTTGCTGTCAAACTCAAGGTGGTTGAAATAAACCTTGCCGTTGGAAACGAGGTCAACCAGTCCGTCTCCGTTTATATCACTGAAATATTCGGTAGTCTTGGTTTTGGTACGTGACTTGTCCAAACCGGGTTCAGCTGTAAAGATATTCCATCCGACCACTCCTTTAGCACCTCCGGAGTTGGTTGAACTCTTGACCGTAGCAAAGCTGTTGATACCGGAAACCTTAATCGCTTCGCCATAAGAAACCGTTCCGTCTGATGATTTTTCAGTTGCGGACGATAAAATACCTTTCCACCTTTGCGGAAAACTTTGTCAGGCAAACCGTCACCATTCAAATCGACAAAAGATGATAATCCTTTACTGTTGTCACTGGAATAGCTGTATGAGCCGCCAAATGTGTTGCTTTTCCATTTGCTGAAATCGTTCGGACCCACACCCGCATAGAATGATCCGCTGGTGGAAGAACTTACCGTACCTCCCAATGCGGTCGGTTTGTCGCTGAACCGTTTGGTGACGGATTGCAGGGGATTGACAAATCCGGCATCCAGCCCGTCATTGTGCGTGTTCCACGTTTCCTGACTGTCCTTGAAGGGGACATATCCCTTGTCGGACTGCACGTCGTCGTAGTAGCTGAACTTTTGGAAAGACACCTCCTGCCCGTTAGAGTCAAGGTGACGCACACCGGCGAGCAGTTCACGGTTGAACGCACCGTTCCGGTACTCAAAAGCATAGCTTCTGAGCACGTTTCCCCGGAAGTTCACCGTCACTTTCTCCAGCAGGCGGTTGGAAGAGGTCAGGTAGCCGTAACGGGCGTTGTTGGTCTTCACCTGTCGGGTCTTGCCGCCTTCAAACGTCACGACGGTATGGGGTTCCTGTCCGGCATTTCCGGCACGCACCTCTTTCAGGTAGAGTGCCTTGGCTTTCAAGCCGCCGCGGACATCTTCATCGGCTGCCTCATACACATATTCCATGAAGTCGCCGTGCGTTTCTTCCACCCTGCGCAGTTTCCACTCGGAAATCACCTCACGGGTATTGCCGGAAACATCCGTGAAGGTGCCTTTCAGAACGGCACCTTCACCGCCATAGGTGTATTTCACACCCTGCTTGTCGGTGACTTCCCAGTAATAGTCTGCCGGACTGCTTCCCTTGCGGATGATACGGCTGAAGTCTCCTCCCTGACGGGTATAGAACTGCCGGTCTGCCTTGCGGGGCATCTTGTCTCCACGGTGGGCCACACCCATCTGTCCCTTGTCGTCCATGGTCGAGAGCATGGAACCGGAGAGCAGGTAGGTTTCTGTCTCGCCGGCCATGTCATAGCGCGGCACGCCCCATCGGGTGTCCAGCGTAATGGAAGGTACGGAAAGACTCCATCCTTCACCGAGCCAGCCGCTGCCGCCCTCGCTGCTGTACTGGATGCCGAGTGAGGGGGCCATGCCGTTTCGGGCAGGCGGCATCTCAAAGGCATACTGCAGGCTGGCCGTTCCGCGGTTGTTGGCCTGCGGCGGAGCAATCAGGTTGATTTTGGCCGTTGGGTCGGCTGCCTTGATGTCGTTCATCATGGTCGGCGCAAACCCTTCGGTCTCCGGCGATTCGGGTGCCTGAATCACGCCATTGATCATATCCGTGAAGTGGGTGGTTCGTGACACCACGCAGGCTTCCTGCTTGTCGACCTTCACTCTTTCCAGCGCCACCCAGTGTTTGGTGTCGTTGTCAAAATAATAGGTACGGATGTCGTCTTCGGTGTAGCCGCTCGGAATGCGGGTGCGGTCGTACTTCAACCGGACGGTGGCTCCCTTTTCCGTGAAGTGTGTGCCGTGCGGCAGGAAACGTACGCCTTCTCCCTCGGCTGTGACATTGGTCATGCCGAAATCCAGTGCCGGCAGGTCCATTTCACGCAAAGGACGCATGGTCAGCTTTCTGGCTGCCAGCATGACGCCATGATCTACCAGCAGCGCACCGTTGGCATTTTTCAGGCTGTCTGCCTTGTCTTGGGCAAAGTGTTTCCCTGCCGTTCGGGCAGCCGGAGTCTGAAAAGCGCGTTCATAATCTGCCTTGCCTTTCTTCAGTGTCGGGAAGGAAGCGGTCAGGGTCTTTCCGGAGGCGGTAGTGGCACTGAGCGTGAGGCTGCTGCCCGATACGGGAACGATGCCTTCGAACTCGCCGTCCTGCAATGTAAGTACGGTATGTCCTGCCTTGACCGTCCGAACCCCGTTACGGACGAAGCCGTGCACATAGGCCAGGTCGCCATAGACTACCGGAGTTTGTGACAGCGTAAGTGCCTGCCCGGGTCCCGATGCCGTTTCGACATGCAGGTTGCGTACCGAATAGCTCCTGCCTTCGGGAGCCGTGAAAAGTACGCGGTTGACGCCTTCATGCAGCCAGGCCGGGTGAATCTCCTCGCGGACATGGGTCCAGCCGTCGGATGCCGTGGCCATATAACCGCCGGTGGCCGGACGGTCGTTGATGCTCTTGGCTACGGCTCCGGAGTGATCCGCACCCTGCAGCTCGTAACACAGCCAGACGCGGGCGTCCGACGGAATTGTCCGGGAGAGGTTGATTTCAAAGATGTTGTCCTCGGGATTGTCGGCAGTCTTCCCTTCGGGAATACCGACCGAACCGTAGCGGAGGGTGGCATAGGCGGTTGTCGTGCCTGCTGCCTGTATCGGAGTGGAAGAAGTGCGGTGGGCAGTTGCCGCCTTTGCAGGACGGCTGCCGTCTTCTTTCTTCCTACCGCTGTCTTCGGATTTTTCTTGCCGGATTTCCGATGCCGTTTCCATCTGGAGCTGCGCACTCGGAGACTGGCCGGACAGATAATGCGAACCGGCAATGCCGGCTGCCGCCAGCGTCACGGCTGATGCGGCGATGATAATTGTCCGTTTCATGATATTTCGGTTTTAGTTGAACTATTTGGCTATAATCTTCCGGGTTTTTTCCCAATCCGGACCGATGGCCTTAACTACATAGACTCCTGGGGCGGGTGCCTCGAAGCGCGAACGTTTGGTTGTTTCACCTTCCATGAACTGCTCGTGAACCAGTTTGCCGGAAGCGTCGAATACCATCAGCGTGACATCCCCGGGCTGGTCCTGCTCCAGCACGACATCAAAGATGCCGGTCGTGCCGTCAGGCTTTACCTGGAACGAATCGTCCCTGTTACCGTTTCCTTGGCTGTTTCCTTCACCGTTTCCGGCCCGGTCTGACCAGCCGATGAGGGAACCTTCCTTCTTTTCTGTTCCATTGGGGAGTGTCGGGTCGCACTCACTGCCTACATGTACCGTGAAGAGGGCCGTGTTTGTCTTGGGATTCTCAACCTGTACATTGCCCGAATGGGTGAAATCGGGAATCGGCTCTCCGTTTACGGTCAGTCCGGTAATATGTGTTTCACCGGTTCCGAACTTGATGCACAGACGCCATGCCCGGATGTTCCATTGGGTAAAGCGGCGGATGACCTTGCCGTTGAGCTTGTACGATACGGTAATGCCTTCCAGTCCCAGCGTGAGGACGTCTCCTTCCTTGATGCGGATAAACTGGGTAAGACTCGTGTGTCCGTCGATAATCATATGAGCCCTGTCACCTCTCACATCAAAGCCGAACTGCGTGATGTCGTCGGATATTCTCGGTTCCACACCGAGGCGGTAGTTGGAGTTGGTTCCTGTCACCGTCCAGGAAACTTCTCCGGATGCGAAGATCCGCTTGTCGTGTACGTAGGTGGTGTATAGTGGTCCGCCTGTTCCGT
>OIHW01000171.1_pt1 | contig 25937 bp, 19 predicted proteins | sample 1582531 | NCBI WGS metagenome assembly OIHW01 (sample SAMN02675048, study PRJEB24791) | human gut metagenome, SKBSTL034 | isolation source: stool | host: Homo sapiens | place: USA
GAGAATCCATGCTCTCCATTCGCCAAGAAGTGAATAACGAGATTCTACGCTATATGGAGTCGGATGGTTCTCGAATCTGGTGCTGTGCTCGTCATCAATGATGCTTTTCTCTTATTCTTCTGCCAGTTCTTTCATCGCATCGTTTAATGTGTTGAAAAGAACGTTGATGTTTTCTTCTTCATTCTTGCATGCCTCCTTGAAGAGGGCAACAGGATCTTCGGTGCTGCTCTTGAGTGGAGTCTCGTTGAGCAGGATGTTGACATTGTTCAGCAACATGCCGTGAAGGGTAGGCATGTGGAGCTGGTGCTGTTCGCCCTCCTTGCTGCCACACTTCAAGCCTGCGGCGTATGCCTTCACGATGATGCGGACCAGGAGATGGATTGCCATCGGCTCGTCGGCGAGACTGATGAGAATGCCGTGGGTATAATCGCGTACATGCTCTTCAAGAGTGGTAAACTTGCCTTGCAGAAGCCAGGTGAAGTTACGCTTGTATTCAGACTCCATCGCCTTGTAAAGCTGGTTCGATTTGCAGGCTATGCGCAGGTAGTCGAGCATGGTTGGCTCAAAGGTCGGGTCAGCCTGTTTCATGCTGTCAAAGTTCTTCTTCATGCGCTCGTTGGCTTCCTCGGCAGTCTTGTAGTTGAGGCGTACCAGGGTAGAGAACATGATGTCGAAGAAGTATTGGTTTACCTCGCCATAGTGCTCCAGCATCATCTGCTTGATCTGTTTCGGGTCGTTCTTCTTGCTGAAGTCATTGCCTTCGATGGTAGCATCGATGATGCCACGTGCGTAAGCTTCGAAGAAACCTCTTACAAATGCAGCTACTGCCTGATAACTGTTGATTCTTTTGCTCATTTCTTGTCTGTGTTTATTGGGCTGTTCCTGTTTGGGAATAACAGCTTCTTATTCAAAAGTCTTAAATTCATACCCCTGTTCCATGAGCCATTCTATGGCCTGAGGGAGCGCTGTCTTCAGCTTTTCAATGCTCTTCAGCGAGTCGTGGAAGGTGATGATGCTGCCATTGCGGGCATATCGCTTCACATTGTTCACCACATCTTCTGCCGTCATCCATTTGGAATAGTCGCGCGTCACCACATCCCACATGATGACCTTGTAAGTGCGGTGCAGCCACCAATACTCACTTGGTCGCATCCAGCCGTGAGGTGGACGGAAGAGATGGGCATGGATGATGTCGTTCGCCTTATTGGTGTTGAGCACGTAGGAGATGACACGGTGCTTGAAGGCACCGATATGATTGAATGTATGGTTGCCAACCTGATGACCCTCTGCCACAATCTGGTTGTAGAGGTCATGATGGCGCAATACATTCTCGCCTACCATAAAGAAAGTAGCCTTGATATTGTACTTTCTCAGGGTCTCTAAGATGAATGGAGTTGACTCTGGAATTGGACCGTCATCAAATGTAAGATAGACAGAATGGTCTTTCTTGTCCATTCTCCAGATGGCCTTTGGATATAACCATCTGAGCCATTTGGCTGGTTGCTCTATGAACATGGATAAAACAGGTTTATATGAATAATGAAAAGTTTGGTGTCGTGTTTCGCGACACCAAACTTTTTTCTATTTTTTACTGATTGCCTTCCGGCATTCTGCCACCTCTGCCATGATAGAGACGGTAGAGGTTGTTGAGCTGCTTCTCATACTTCTGCTCCAACTGTGGACTCACCATTCCGGCAGCCTCGCAGATGCTCTGCATGATCATGATCTGACGGATGCAGTCGTGCTCTGCCTGGAGGAAACGGTCGTTTGGCAGCGAGAGATAGTAGTTGAGGTATTGTGAAGCATTCTTCCAAACCGCTTCTATATATTCCTTGCCCTTGGCTTTCTGACCGGTCATCAGCCAGCCGCGAGCCATATCCAAGCCACCGCTCATGTAGTCGAGCGTAACATTGTAGGCAGGAATCTCGGTATCAGCCTTCTTCAGGATGTTGATAGCCTTCTGCTTCTTGCCTTCGGCGATGAGCTGGAGGGCTGTCTGGGCGAGCAGGCGACGGTGGGTATAACACATACGCATGGTTGTCTCGTCGATGTAGAGTCCCTTCTGCTTCAGGTTGCCGAACTTGAATCGGGTCATGATGTTGTGATAAGCCTTCTCTGTATCGAAGTTCTTGGCACCTGGCTTGTTGGTGGTGAACGGAGTGATACGGTTCACAAGTCCCTCCTGTACGAAGTTGTCACCGAGGTTCATATAGTTCTCTTCGCCTACGGTGAGTGCTACGTAGAGCGGACGGGTCCAGTTGCACTGTGCCAGCATTTCGAGCATCATGAGGTCGTTCTTGTAGAGTGCGCTCTTGCCGGCAAGAGAGATGACCATCTTGTCTGGAATAGAATCTGATGCCATCATCATGCCGCTCTTCTTTACAGCCTCCTTGTCGATGGTGACATAGAGGGTATCCGTAGGGATGAAGTGCATGTCAGGGTTCTTGCTGCGTACCCAGTTCTTCAGGATGTTCTTGAGCTCGAACGGTTCGTCACCAAACTGCTTCTTGGCATTCTCTGGATCCTGCTTGTAGAAGTCGAGAATCTGCTTCTTTGCCTCAGGTTCAACAGATACATATTCGTTGGTACCTGAACAGAAGTCGAGACGTGGCCAGGTGATTGGCACGGATGGTGAGTTGTATGCAGGACGCATCATCTGGTCGATATACCAGTCGGTCTGCAGGTAGCTCAGGTTACATACGCGGGCATCTGTTCCTACGCCTTCTACCTCCTGGTTGTACCAGAGTGGGAAGGTATCGTTATCACCATTGGTAAAGATGATAGGGTTTCCCTTCTCCTGGAGTGACATCAGGTAGTTCTGACCGAAGTCACGGCAGGTGTAACGGTTTGAGCGGTCGTGATCATCCCAGGTCTGTGATGCCATCTGGATAGGTACGAGAAGTGTGATGACTGCTACGATGGCTGTTACAGCAGTACCGCTGAGCTTCATCTTGCGCTTCAGGATGTCGATGATGGCGAGTACGCCGAGACCGCACCAGATAGCGTATGCATAGAATGAACCGGCGTAAGCATAGTCACGCTCACGTGGCTGCATAGGTGTCTGATTCAAGTAGATGACGATGGCAAGACCTGTCATGAAGAACAGGAAGAATACAATCCAGAACTGCTGGATTCCGATAGGGAGGAGTACTTCCTCTTCCTTGCCGTTCTTCATTACCTTCTTCTTGCGGGTATACCAAGCCTGCCAGAAAAGTCCGATGAGACCGAGAATCAGCGGCATGCAATAGAATACATTGTGCCCCTTGTTCTCCTTCAGGTCGTCTGGCAATTTGCTCTGGTCGCCATAGAGTGAATCATCAATGAATGAGAAACCGGTAATCCAGTTGCCGTGCTCTGGCTCACCATTGCCCTGGATGTCGTTCTGACGGCCGGCAAAGTTCCACATGAAGTAGCGCCAGTACATGAAGTTGCACTGGTAAGAGAGGAAGAAGCGGATGTTGTCAAACTGTGACGGCATCTTCACCATGATACTTTCTCCGCAGCGGTCGTAAGGAATCTCTGTGCCTTCTACACCGCCCATCCAGTCTTCGTATGCCTGGGCATGATCCGAACTGTACATACGAGGGAAGAGCATGTTCTGGGCATAGATATACTTATTCTTGTGACTTACTACGAAGTAAGAGTCCTTCTCATCAGCCGAAGCTTTCTCCTTGCGCTGGTAAACCGGTGCGCCTTCTTTCATGACAGGCTTGCACATGTTGCCGTCTACTTCGAGGGCTACCTGTGATGTATAAGCCTGGCCATAGAACAGAGGGCGGTCGCCATACTGGTCGCGGCTCAGATAACTTCCCAGGGTAAAGATGTCCTCAGGAGAGTTCTGGTCCATAGGAGGGTTGGCAGAAGAACGGATCACGATGAGTGCGTAGCTGGAATAACCAATCATCAGCATCAGCATGCAGAGCAAGGCTGTATTCTTGACGCGTGCTGAGATGAGCGGCAGGAGCTGCATCTTCTTCTTGGCGATGCCTGTAGATTCGTCAACGCCTGTTACTACCTCCTGCTTGCGCTTGTAGCCGAGTACGAACCAGAGAATAACCAGCACGATGATGCCGGTAATGGCAGCAGTCCAGCCATATCCGTAGAATGGGATGCCGAGCATGCCGAAGCCGAGAACGAAGGCGATATTCTGCTTCTTCTCGTTCTTCTCAGAAGCATGGCAGGTTTCGTAGATACCCCAGATAACTGAGGCTACGAGACAGATGATGTATACGATTTCACCGGTATTGAACGGACAGCCGAGAGTGTTGACAAAGAACAGTTCGAACCAGCCGCCTACGGTGATGATACCTGGAACCACACCATACAGTACGGCTACCACTACGAGGAATGAAAGGAACAGCGCCAGGAGCGAGCCCTTGAGGTTGGCATGTGGCACCTTCTTGTAGTAATAAACCAATACGATGGCTGGGATACAGAGCAGGTTGAGCAGGTGGACACCGATACTCAAACCGGTCATATAGGCGATGAGCACAAGCCAACGATCGCTATGAGGCTCGTCAGCATGGTCTTCCCACTTCAGGATGAGCCAGAATACCACAGCGGTAAAGGCAGAAGAGAACGCATAAACCTCACCCTCGACAGCTGAGAACCAGAAGGTATCGCTGAAGGTGTAGATGAGTGCGCCCACCATACCGGATGCCTCGATGGCAATCAGCTTGCTGGTAGTCAGTTCTTTCCAGTCGCTGATGACGAGTCGGCGAGCCAGGTGGGTGATGGTCCAGAAGAGGAACATGATACAGACGGCGCTCAGTAGGGCGCTCATCGTATTTACCATCTTGGCTACCTGGGTAGTGTCGCTGGCGAAATGTGTGAAGAAATTGCCTAAAAGCATGAAGAATGGTGCCCCAGGTGGGTGACCGATCTCCTGCTTGTAAGCAGTCGTAATAAACTCAGGACAGTCCCAGAAGCTGGCTGTCGGTTCAATTGTGGAACAATAAGTGAACGCCGCAATGATGAATGCGACCCATCCGAAGATATTGTCCACTAATCTGTACTGTTTCATTATTGTTTAAACTTTAATGTATTATATTTCTTTCTGAATGCTTTCTCTGTGCCTTTCAAAAAGGCACATTCCAATTGCAAAGATAATAAAAAGATGAGATAATATGGATTTTTGCACCTGTTTTTTAGGCATTATTATATAATAAGCCTATACATTTAAGAAATGCTCTTCCAGTTTCTCTCTCGGCATATCTGCCGTATCGTGGTAGTGGAGATGATGATTTACGCAGGCGATGTGCTTTACGTTATTGAGCACTTCGGCTACATCATGGCTTACGATGATAATGGCGCACTCCCGGTTGATCTGTTCCAGCATCTCGTACATCTGCTTCTGGAAACGGCGGTCGATGTAGGTGTTGGGCTCATCCAGTATCACTACATCGGGTTTCGAAACAATGGCGCGGGCGAGGAGTACTCGCTGCAGTTGTCCGCCGCTCAAGGCTGCGATATGGCGGTCTTTCAACTCCGTGAGCTGCATCTGTTCCAGACAGTCGAGTACCTGCTGGTGCTGTGCCTGGGTGTATCTGGAAAAGAGGCTCTTGGTCTTGCTGAGTCCTGAGAGTACCACTTCATAGACGGAGATAGGGAACTGTTTGTCGAGATGATTGTATTGGGGCAGATATCCCATGCTGATTTCCCTTACTTCCTCCCCGTCTTTATAAAAGCGGATGCTGCCGTCTGTGGGTTTCATCAGTCCCAGAATAAGGCGCATGAGGGTTGTCTTGCCACCACCGTTGGGACCGATGATGCCAAGATAATCGTCTTTGTAGACGGTGAGGTTGATATTGTGGAGCACCTCCTTGCCTTCATAGCCTGCAGAAAGATACTCGATTTTTATGATTGGAGTCATATTATTGTAGTTTTTACTTCCCAACAACGATTTTCTTGCCTTGTACCGCTGCTGCCGCTTCCTGCATCGCCCAGTTCCAGTCGCCCTGCAATGGATTGATATCCATTGGCTTGGTGTGGCTCTCGTTGATGAAGGTTGTGGTGTTGCGGTTGGCAAATTCTGCTTGAATCAGGCAGAACTTGATCTTTTCTTTTCTGGCTCTCTCGATGAGGCTCTTCAGCTGGGCGGCACTCGGCTCCCTGCCTTCTTCCTCTATGGCAAGCTGCTCCAGCTGGTAATCACGGGCAAAGTAGGTGAGGATAGGGTGATAGATCACAAACTTGCGTACCATCTCCGGATTATCCTTGAAACTCTTTCTGATGATGCTGTCCTGCCTGTCGATGCTGCAGAGCAACTGCTGATAGTTTTTCTGGAAGAAAGTCTTGTTTTCCGGTTCCAGTTGGCAGAGTGCCTTGAAGATGTTGCTGGAGATGATGCGGGCGTTTTTGCAACTCATCCATACATGCGGGTCGGTATTGCCGCCTGGTGTCTTGGCAGGCGTGATGCCTGTGGAGGTATCTATCACCTTCATGTCAGGAGCGTTGTCCTGCAGCTTCTTCATCCAGGTCTGTTCGAAACCGATGCTTCCCACTTTCAGATAGAGGGCACTCCTGGAGAGTTCCATCATCTGCTGGGCATAAGGCTCGTAAGTTTCAGGATTGTTGCCGTTGGATACCATCACGTTGACATCCACCTTATCTCCGGCAATCTTATCAACGAAAAACTTGTAGGGAGGGATAGTTACGGTAACAGCTGGTTTGCCATCGCTGTTGGCGACAGATTCCTTTCCGTTACTTTCTGCGGTGTGGCCTTTCTGCTGGCTGCCTTTACAGCCCGCGAAAGCCACGCATAATATAATAAGGTATAAATACTTTCTCATAAGCAGTCAATCTATATGAATCAATTCTTTGTTTTCTTTGCAGCTTGTTTAAAAGATGAAACTGAGTCCGTAAACCAGCAGTACATATCTCAACACCTTTCCGATGGTGATGCTGATGACAGAAATCACGATGTTGGCTCTCGTCAGTCCCAAAACGATGGTGATGGCACTGCCCAACAGGGGCAGGAAGGCAAAGAATCCCATCCAGGCTCCTCTGTCGGCCATGAAATGCTGAGCCTTGTCAAGACTCTCTTTCTTTACATGCAGATATTTCTCTATCCATTCCAGCTTGCCCATCCGTCCTACGCCATAGTTGAACATAGAACCGAGCACATTGCCGATGCTTCCATACAGTACGAGCTGGATAGGTTCCAGTCCGGCAGCCTGTAAGCCCGACATGACCACCTCGCTGCTGAAGGGAAAGAAACTGCCGGCAAGGAAGGCTGATACCAGCATGCCCCAGTAGCCCCAGCTCATTAAGAAATCTATAATCCAACTCATAGTAATATGCTCTCTGGTACGAGTATGTTGTAAGCCATGATAAGTACCAGCATGATGAGCAGCAGGATGAAGGATATGTTGGTAAACTTACCTCTGGTGAATGTGATGAAATGGGCGATAAGCGGTGCTGTATTCACAATCAGGATGCCGCCCAGTTCCTGTATATATTGAGGCTGGAGGACGATGAAGATGATGCAGGCAACCGATATCATGATAAACGTTTCGTAGATCATGCGGGTTCGTATCTTATCGCCGTAGCTGGTGCGTATGAAGTGGATGGAACCGATGATGGTGAGCAGGATAACGAAACTCAGGTCCAGTACCTGATGGTCGGTAACCTGCGAATAATCAAAGAGTTCGCTGTAGTTGATGAATTCGCAGAAATGGTCAGCCAGCCCCTGTATGTTGTCGGTATAGAAGAAATAACCGGCTGCAAACCAATAGGGCACGATGAGACCTACTAGTGTTGCAAAGAATGTCTTTACGCTAAACGAGAGGGTAAACACCATCATCATAATCCACAGGATAGGCATGAAATAGCCTATCTGCACGAAAACCATCGATGCCAGACCGATGCAGGCAAAGGCGTAGAAAGTCCAGCCTGTTGAGCGTTTATCCTGATAGCAATTCCAGATAATGAGATAAAAGGCGATGAAACACATCGTCACAATACTGCTTTTTAAAGAGGGGTGGGAGAGTCCTGTCATCGTCAGTAATGCCAGAAAACTGCAGGATACCATTCGGCTGTAGGTACGCATCAGGGCATTACGGTTGTTCAGTTCCACCATCAGCAGGGTAGACATGGCTGTAAAAGCAAATTCTACCCAGATATTGGATACCAATAAACCTACTGCAACCCAAACCAGCGTGGCAAGGGTTGCAGTAATAGGTAAAGAGTAGCGGCTAGCCGCTACTTTATTTTGAAAAGTTTTCTTTCTTAACATCTAATTCAACATTAAAAAACTAAAGGTCCTGTCCGATATCAGAACGGAAGTACTTGTCGGTGAACTGGATCTTCTGTGCCTCAGCAAAGCTCTTCTTCAAGGCTTCTTCCTTGTCCTTGCCGTAGCTGCTTACGCAGATGACACGACCACCGTTGGTTACTACCTGACCATCCTTCATGGCTGTACCGGAGTGGAATACTACCGAACCTTCTACATCGTCGATGCCCTGGATAGGATAACCCTTCTTGTAAGCCTCAGGATAACCGCCGCTTACGAGCATCACGCAGACTGCAGCACGCTCGTCAAACTCGATGCTGCGCTTGTCCAAATCGCCTGCTGCTACACCTTCGAAGAGATCCACGATGTCACTCTTCAGACGGAGCATCACGCTCTCAGTCTCTGGATCACCCATACGGCAGTTGTACTCGATAACCATAGGCTCGCCTTCTACATTGATCAGACCGAAGAAGATGAATCCCTTATAGTCGATGTTCTCCTCAGCAAGTCCCTCTACGGTAGGACGGATGATGCGCTCGTCAACCTTCTGCATCCACTCCTTGGTAGCGAATGGTACAGGGGTAACGCTACCCATACCGCCGGTGTTCAGACCGGTATCGTGCTCGCCGATGCGCTTGTAATCCTTAGCTTCAGGCAGAATCTTGTAGTTCTTGCCGTCGGTCAATACGAATACAGAGCACTCAATGCCGCTGAGGAATTCCTCGATGACTACGCGTGCAGAAGCGTTGCCGAACATACCGCCGAGCATCTCCTTGAACTCTTTCTTAGCCTCTTCCAGGGTAGGGAGGATGAGAACGCCCTTACCGGCGCACAAACCGTCAGCTTTCAGTACGTATGGAGCCTTCAGAGTCTCCAGGAATTTCAAGCCTTCCTCTACGTGCTCGCCGTCGAAAGTCTCATACTGGGCAGTAGGGATGTTGTGGCGCTTCATGAACTTCTTGGCGAAGTCCTTGCTGCCTTCCAATACGGCGCCAGCCTTTGATGGACCGATGACAGGGATGTTCTGGGTGCGAGGATCGTTCTTGAAGTCATCGTAAACACCCTTTACCAATGGGTCTTCCGGACCAACTACCACCATATCAACGCCATTTTCTACTGTGAAGTTCTTGAGCGCCTCAAAGTCGTCTGCCTTGATATCTACGTTCTCGCCGACATTCTGTGTACCGGCATTACCAGGAGCGATGAAGAGTTTCTCACACTTCTCGCTCTGAGCGATTTTCCATGCTAAGGCGTGCTCGCGGCCACCGCCTCCTAACAATAAAATTTTCATTTGCTGTAAGTTATTGTTTGTTATTTGATGTAGAAGTAAACTCCCCTTTTTCGGGGGATGTTTACTCCTAGATATTTACTTGAGATAATCGAAGAAATAATTGCTGATGCGCTCATGCAGATGAGTGCTCTGATGACCTCTCATGTTGTGAGGCTCGCCAGGATAGACGAAGAAGTCTGGCTGGGTGCCTGCTGCGATGCAAGCCTTGAGGAAGGTGAGGCAGTGCTGTGGCACTACGGTCACATCGTTCAAGCCCTGGATAATCTGCAGCTTGCCCTTCAGGTTCTTTGCCTGATAGAGCAGAGAGGTCTTCCTGTAACCCTCTGGGTTGGTCTGTGGGGTGTCCATATAGCGCTCGCCATACATCACCTCGTACCAGTGCCAGTCGATTACCGGACCGCCTGCTACGCCTACCTTGAACACATCAGGGTGGTTGGTCATCAGTGAGATGGTCATGAATCCGCCGAAGCTCCAGCCGTGAACGCCAATCTTGTCAGCATCTACGTAAGGAAGCGTCTTCAGATATTCCACGCCCTTCATTTGGTCTTGCATCTCAATCTGTCCGAGTTGGCGGAAGGTAGCCTGCTCGAAAGCCTTGCCACGGTTCTCGCTTCCACGGTTGTCGAGGATGAAGAGCAGATAGCCCTTTTCTGCCATGTAGGTTTCCCAACCACGGCTAGAGTAGTTCCAGCGGGCATCTACGTTGTGGGCATGAGGTCCACCATATACATATATAATGGTAGGATACTTCTTGTTTGGATCGAAGTTTACCGGTTTCACCATTCTCCAGTAGAGGTCTGTTTCGCCATCGGCAGCCTTGATGGTACCGCAGCTGTACTCAGGCACATTGTAGCCCTTCCAAGGGTTCTCGGCAGTGAAGTAAGCGGTGCGCTTGCCGGTCTCGGTATTCACGAGGGCAATCTTGCGAGGCACGGTAGGAGTAGAGTAGTTGTCGAAGACATACTGTCCGTTCTCGCTCAAAGTGGCGCTGTGCCATCCCTTGCCGCAATCATCTACCAGCGTACGCTTGCCGGTTTTTGTGTCTACGGCAAAGATGTTTCTCTGGATAGGCGATTTCTCGTTGGATGCGATGATGATACTCTTGCGCTTGGTGTTGAAGCCGAGTACTTCCATCACTTCCCATTTGCCGGAAGTCAACTGCTTGATTTCGAGCGATTCTGTGTTGCTTGCCATGCGGCTTCCGTGCTTGCCCAGGGTGCAGAGGTAGAGGTGGTTGTAGCCATCCTTGCGGCTCTGCATGATAAAGCTGTTGCTGTCCCAAGGCAGGAACTGGATAGGGTGGCAAGGCTCCACGTATTTCTCGTCGGTCTCGCGATAGAGTTCGCCTGTCTTCTCGCCGGTTTCTGCATTGTAGGCAGTCAGACGGCAGTCGTTCTGGTCGCGGTTCAGTTCGAACATATAGATGGTCTTGCTATCCGGACTCCATGCGATGTTGGTGAAGTAGCGGTCGGTTGGATCGCCAGCCTTCAGATAGACGGTCTTGCCGGTCATGCAGTCGAACACGCCTACGGTTACCTTGTGTGATGTCTCGCCAGTCATCGGATACTTGTCTGGTGCAGGAGTAGCAATGCAACTCTGTGTTTCAGGGTGATTGAAACCGATTTCCGGGATGTCGACCTGCGGATAGTCGGTTACCATACTCTGGTCCATACGATAGAAGGCGAGCAGTTCGCCGTTCGGACTCCAGAAGGTTCCCTTGCTGATACCGAACTCATCGCGGTGAACACTCTGTCCATAAACAATTTCGCGGCTTCCGTCCTTTGAGAGCTGGAAATCGTGAGATTTCTTCTCTTTTGTCAAGGCGTTGCTGGTTACATCGAAGGTACGCACATAGAGGTTGCTGCCCTTCAGATAGGCGAAGGCGTTCTGCTGGGCATTAGCCTCCAGGAGGTTCTCGCCGTCAGCAAAATCCATCTCGCTCAGCAGCTTATGCTTCTTGAAGTCTATGGTATAAGTCTTGCTGCCGTTGCTCACCATCACGATGTTCTTGCCTGCAAACGGGAACAGAGCATTGTAGAGGGCTCTTACCTTGATGTCTTTGGTAGGAGCAATCCACTGGTTGATGTCATTGATGCCGAAGAGTTTGGTCTCCTTGCCTGTCGTCTTGTTGACGAGATAGCAAGCATCCACATCCTGGCGAACGAGTTCATTGCCCCACCAGGTGCACCAGCGATTCTTGGCTACCATGTTACGATAGTTGTTGCCGCCGAAGTTCAGGTCTTCCAATGTAAAGGTTTTCTCGCCTTTCTGAGCAGGAACCACGCCCTGAGCCTGTAAGTCGGTTGCATTCATAGCCATCATAATCATAGCAGCAAAAGATAATTTATAAATTGAATTCTTCAGATTCATTATATTCTTTACTTTATCGGGTTTAACACCCATGCGTCGTGAAACACGACGTATGGGTCGATATGTCTTTAATCCTCGTCGTCGAAGTCAACGCTGAAGTTCTTCTTGCCTCCGCGCTTGCCTCCGAAATCACGGCCACCACGTTTGTCGCCCTTGAAGCCACCACGCTTGTCGCCTTTCTCGAAACGCTTTCCGTCGCGCTTGCCACCGAAGTCACGGCCACCCTTGCGGTCGCCCTTGAAGCTGCGGCTTCCACGTTTGTCATCGTCGTCATCATTGCGTCGACCGCCACCGATACGTGAACGACCGCCCTTATGGAACTCAGCACGCTTCTTCTCGAAGTCTTCCAGACGGTGAGTATGGAACTTGAAAGAACGGATATCGTCCTCCTCGTTTTCAGTCTCCTCGCTTACACGCTTCTTGAATTCACGCTCCTTCTTGAAACGGTGCTTCTGAGCCATCTCGCTCTTCTCGCGCTCAGTCTTCACAATACCGCCTTCAGAACGGAAGTCCTTCATCTTGCCGTCGAACATCACATACTTGCGGAATTCGCACTCCAAGCTTCCGTTGAATACAGGAATCTTGATAGATGGTTTCAGACCAATCTGCTCGAAGCACTCCTCGCGGTAGCTCAATACCCAAGCCTCGTTGCCGGCAAAAGCCTTCTTGAAGCGCTCACCTATCATCTTGTAGGTGTTCAGGAGGTTAGGGGTAGAGATGCGCTCACCGTATGGAGGGTTCATCACGATGATGCTCTTCTCTGCTGGCTGGGTGAAGTCCTTGAAATCAGCCTGTGAGATGGTGATGTCCTTGCTGAGACCGGCAGCACGAACGTTGAGATTAGCTGTATTGACAGCCTTCATGTCAACATCGTAACCATAGATATGGTGCTCGAACTCGCGCTCCTGAGAGTCGTCGTTATAAATCGTATCGAAGAGATCCTGGTCGAAATCGTTCCACTTCTCGAAGGCAAACTCCTTGCGGAATACACCTGGAGAGATGTTTCGGGCGATGAGGGCAGCTTCGATGGCGATGGTACCTGAACCACACATCGGGTCGATGAAATCGCATTCGCCCTTCCAGCCGGTCATCAGAATCATACCTGCAGCGAGAACCTCGTTCAGAGGAGCCTCTACCTGCTCCTGGCGGTAGCCACGGCGGTGCAGACTCTCACCACTCGAATCGAGACTCAAGGTGGCATTGTCTTCTGCAATGTGGATGTTGAGGCGGATATCCGGGTTAGATACGCTGATATTTGGACGTGTACCCTGCTTCTCGCGGAACCAGTCAACAATCGCATCCTTTACCTTGTAGGTTACGAAGCGTGAGTTGCGGAACTCCTCTGAGTAGACTACTGAGTCAACAGAGAAAGTCTTCTTCACGTCTAAGATGTCATCCCACTTGATCTTCTGAATCTGATCATACACCTCTTCAGCGCTTCTCGCCTTGAAGTGCTTGATAGGCTTTAAGATACGGATGGCTGTGTGCAACTGGAAGTTAGCACGATACATCATTTCCTTGTCGCCTGTGAAAGACACCATGCGGCGACCGATCTGTACATTATTGGCACCCAACTGGGTGAGCTCTTCAGCCAAGACAGGCTCGAGGCCCATGAAGGTCTTGGCAATGAGTTCAAATTCCTGTTCCATTATTGAATTCTATATCTAATAAACTTTGTTTTTCTTTTTTATATTTCTTTGTTTTCGGTTTCATATCCTTGGTAACCCATACGTTGGCTCCCACTACGCAGCCTTCTCCGATGGTGATGCGACCGAGGATGGTGGCATTGGCGTAGACGATGACATCATTTTCGAGGATAGGGTGGCGAGGGATTCCCTTGATAGGGTTGCCGTCCTTATCGAGTGGGAAACTCTTGGCTCCGAGGGTTACACCCTGGTAGAGTTTCACATTGTCGCCGATGATGCAGGTAGCTCCAATTACCACACCCGTACCGTGGTCGATGGTGAAGTGCTTGCCGATGGTAGCCTCCGGGTTGATATCAATACCGGTTTCCGAATGCGCCAGTTCGGTCATCATTCTCGGAATGAGCGGCACTCCCAGTTCGTGCAGCACGTGAGCGATGCGGTAGTTGGTAATCGCCTTGATGACCGGGTAGCAGGAAATGATTTCTCCGTGGCTCATGGCAGCTGGGTCGCCCTCGTAGGCAGCCTCTACATCAGTAGCCAGAATCTTGCGCAGTCTCGGGAATTCCATGATTGCCTTGGCTGCAATCACGCCTGCCTTGGCACGCTGGTGCTGCAGTTCAGCCTGGGTTTCCGTTTCACAGTCGTTGGCGAAGCAGAGACCGGCGAGAATCTGCTCTGACAGCATCTCATAGAGTTTCTCTACTCTTACTCCAATATGATATTTGATGGTTGAGATATTTACCGAAGAATTGCCGAAATATCCCGGAAAGAGGATAGAACGGGACAAACTGATGATTTCTTCGAGCGCCTTGCCCGAAGGAAGTGGATTCCCGTCTCGATGCTGATGGAAGAGCCCCTTCAAAGATTCGGTGCTCGAAAGCTCCTCGATGGTCTCTGTCAGCTGATGAGTTAATGTATCTTTACTCATTTTCTTAATGTCTCAATAAAATTTGAGTGCAAAGATACGATTATTTTCTTGAATGACAAAGAAATAGCTACGGTTTTTTGTATTTTTTAGAGTGATTTTTTGAGGGATGAAAGACGGAAAGACCCATATACGGTGTTTTGCCGTACATGGGTCTGGCTTGTCTTATTTTGCGATGCTGTCCAGGAAGAGGAGCAGTCGGTTGGTGACGTTTACCTCTGAAACACCGGAATCGAAGTCGAGCGATACGAGGTTGAGCATTGGGAAACGGTCGTGGAGACGTTTCTCGATGCCCTTGGAAATCACGTGGTTAGCGATGCAACCGAAAGGCTGGAGCGAGATGATGTTGTTCACGCCATCACGGATGTAACCTACGATGTCGGCAGGCAGAAGCCAGCCTTCGCCAAACTGGGCTGCGAGCGAAACCAGTCCCTGTACGTCCTTCGCATCATCATAGATATTGGTGAACGGACGGAAGTAGCGGAACTTGCCGGCTGCCTTGTTTACCTGGCGCAATCTTCTGCCTATCAGCGCCTGATAAGCGCCCTTGATGATGAAATCGGGCACTTTGGTGCAACTCAGCCGCATGTGTTTCTGTATCTCCACGTTCACAAATTCCTGCAGGAAGAATGGGGCAAGCAGAGGCGGAACCACCTCAATGCCGCGCGAGATGATGTTCTGCTCCAGGAACTGGTGGGCGAAAGGATTGAACTTCAGGAAGATTTCGCCTACGATTCCTACCTTCGGCAGTTCTCTGTCGAGGGTCATCTGGTTGAATTCTTCGGCTGCCTGTTCCAGGAGTCGGATGAGTCCTTTGGCTGAATTCTGGGCGATAGGTCCGTCTATCAGCTGCATGTATTTATCGCGCAACTCTCTGGCAATGCCCGGTTTACGCTCTCTTACGATGCAGGCATTGTACATCTCGTTGATTGCATCGCCATAGAAAATGGCGGTAACGATAATCTGACTGTATTTCAGCCAAGGCACATTGAAACCGTCCTGCTCGTTATAGTCTTGCTTGTCGTCTGTTGAGCCTGATGCTTCGCCTGTTGAGGCTGTTACACCGAGTGTGAGCAGCGGAATGTCCTGGAATCCATTGGAAATCATCGCACGCTTGATGAGACCAGCGTAGTTGGTTGCGCGACACTGGCCGCCCGTTTGACTCATCACTACTGCTGTATTGTTCAGGTCGTATCTGCCTGATTTCAAGGCTTTGATGATGTCGCCGACGATGAGTGTAGCCGGATAGCAGACTTCGTTGTTGGCAAACTTCAAGCCGAGTTCGGCGCTTACCTCATTGCTCATCGGAAGAACCTCAACATCATAGCCTATCAGTTTCAGGATAGGCGGAATGATAGGGGTGAGGTATTCGGTCATGAAAGGAGCGAGAATCTTGCGATGAATGTCCTGCTTGGTGAATACCTTGGTCTGTTGTAAATGTTGAGTGTTGAGTGTTGAATTGGCTTTCCCTTCGGCCGCCGAACATTGTTTCTTCACTCTTCGTTCTTCACTCTTCACTTCCTTTACTCCCTTCAGGCTTTCTATGAGCGAGCGGACACGGAGTTTCAGTGAGCCGATATTGCTCACATCATCTATCTTCAACAGCGTGAAAGGCTTGTTGTGGCGCTTCATGATGTCGCGAATCTCGTCCTGGATAAAACTGTCAGGACCGCAGCCGAAGCTGGTCATCTGGACGAAATGAACCTCATCGCCCTGTTCTGCAGCCCATTGCGCTGCCTTCAGAATGCGGTTCATATACGCCCATTGCTTCACGAGATAAGTCTCTGGCTGACAGTTGTATGCTTCGTTGTTGTCCTGGCTGGCTAATGCTCCCTCATTTCTTTCTGCCGCCAGATCCTCCAAATTGAAGTCTTTGAAATCTGCAAAGAGATTACCCCGGGCGATGTCTTCGCTGATGACGTTGACTCCCAGATTGGCTATCATCTCGCTCAGCTTGTGCTGAATCAGCGGGTCTGTATGATAAGGACGGCCCGCCAGCAGAATCGTAAGTCCCTTGTTTGACTTCAGAATCTCCCAGCCCTGTTTCTTAATCTCAGCTGCATATACTGCCTGAGCATAGAGGGCCTCTCTCAGCGCTTTACGGGCAGTCTTCTTGCTTACTCCCAGTTGCTTGAGATAATCGGTAATCTGCTTTTCCAGCGCCTTAGGCTGGGCAAAGTTGATGACGGGCGTATCGATCGGTTTCTTCAGATTGATGACCGACTTGATGACATCGCTGTAGCCCGAAACGACCGGACAGTTGAAACTGTTCAGCGTATTTTTCGGGTCGTCATTATGTTCATAAACCACGTATGGCATGAGGATGCGGTCTACTTTCGGGTTCTCGTTGAGTTCCTTCAGATGACTGTGAGCCAGTTTAGCCGGGAAGCAGATATTGTCGCTCATCACCGTATTCAAGGCTCCTTCATACTGGCTGAAAGTGGAATCGGAAGAGAGAATCACGCCCAATCCTGCTGCCCGGAGCAGCGCATTCCAGAACGGATATTCCTCGTACATGTTGAGGATGCGAGGAATGCCTACTTTGACGTTGTGTTTTGCAACTTCAAGTGGGTTAACTTCTTCTCTATCAAATAGTAAACTATATTTGTATTCGTAGATGTTTTTGCCTTTTATCCCGTTTGCTCCCTTGTTGTTAAACACACGCTCACACTTGTTTCCGGAGTAGAATCGGTTGCCGCCGGCAAAGGTGTAGCGGGAAACATAACAATGGTTTTCGCAGCCTTTGCATTGCAGTTGTTTGGTTTCAAAATGAGCCAGATTCTGGAGATCATCGATGGATCTTGATGAGGCAGGGTGCTCGTCTTCTGCAGATGTGCGATGCTTGTAATCTGCCGCCGCATGAAGGGCACAACCGTAGGCGCCCATCAGTTCCGGCATGTTGCTTCGTGCCACTTCGGTATGGGTGAGCAACTCAAATGCTCTTACCACCGCATCGTTTCTCATCGTACCTCCCTGCACAACGATTTTGCCTCCAAGGTTCTCATTACCATGGAGTTTCAATACCTTATAAAGACAGTTCTTGATGACCGAATAAGAGATTCCGGCAGAAATATCAGCTACAGATGCGCCCTCTCTGAGCACCTGCTTCACCTTCGAGTTCATGAAGACGGTGCAGCGGGTTCCCAGGTCGCAGGGAGCCTTCGACTGGCAGGCGAGTTGGGCAAAATCGCCTACAGAATAACCCATATTGTTGGCAAAGGTCTGGATGAATGTTCCGCAGCCCGAACTGCACGCCTCGTTGAGTTCCATGCGCACCACAGCCCCTTTCTCCACGAAGATAGCCTTCATGTCCTGTCCGCCGATGTCCAGGATAAAACTCACGTCGGGCATGAGCGATGCAGCCGCTCTTTCGTGCGCCATTGTTTCGATAATGCCGCTGTCGAGCCCGAAAGCCGCCTTGATAAGTTCTTCGCCGTAGCCTGTAGAGCAGGAGCCTACGATTTCCAGTTCAGCGCCTCGCAATGCAGCTTCCTGCTTCAGGGCGTTCAGTCCATCCGCTACTGCCTTGATCGGATTTCCCAGATTCAGGCGGTAATTTGTAAAGACAATATCTCCCGTAGGCGTCTCCGCATTCACCCTTACCGCAACAATCTTCGTCGTAGTAGAGCCCGAGTCAATACCAATCACAACCTGCTGTTTTCCTTTATTCAGCGGTTGGGTTTCGGTAGCGAATTTCGCCTTTGATTTGAGCCATTCCTGGTGCTCTTTCTCGTTTTTGAACAGAGGCAGCAGACTGCTGGTCCATTCCGTTTGTATTTCTTTTTTCATCCGGCTTCTGAGAATAGATACTGAGGCTGCAGAATCTGCCGATTTAGCCCGGTAAGCACAGCCCAGAGCCGGAATGAGATTGCTGTTTTCTGATACGATGAAGTCGTTTGGAGAGAGATGGAGATAATCGCAGAAAGCCTTGCGGAGAGCCGGAAGAAAGGTCAGCGGACCGCCGCAGAGCAGGATAGGAGCCTCGAAGCTGATGCCGTGAGAAAGCGTTACCACCGTCTGTACGGCGATGGAATGGAAGATGCTGGCTGCAATATCTGCTTCGGGCAGATTGCGTGCCATCAGGTTCTGGATGTCGGTCTTGGCGAACACGCCGCAGCGGGCAGCCATCGGATAAACGTGCTCTGCCTTCATCGCCAACTCGCTCATCTTCTGGTTTTCTACGCCCATCAGCACACTCATCTGGTCGATGAAAGCGCCCGTTCCGCCGGCACAGTTGCCGTTCATGCGCAGTTCCATATTTCCGTTTTTCTTGAAGAAGATAACCTTCGCGTCCTCGCCACCAATATCGATGAGCGCCTTCGCCTCAGGATGGGCAGTACGGGCATAGACTGATGCAGCCACCACCTCCTGTACAAACTCCGCCTGGAGCTGTTCGGCAGTAGCCATTCCTACGCTTCCCGTTACGCAGATTCTTGCCTCTGCATCGCCCGTGAGAGCTAAAATTTCATCGAAATATTGCGACACAAGTTCGTTTACACGAGCGTTGTGGCGTTCGTATTTTGAGTAAATTACCCGGTTATCGCTGTCGATAACGGCTATTTTGGCTGTCGTAGAGCCAACGTCCAATCCTATGTAATATGTCTTCTCCATTTCTCTTATCTCAAGTATTTTCTCTTATCTTCTAGTATCTTCTTATCTTCTAGTGGCTTTTCCCAAGTTCCATCTTCTCTCTTCTCATATCCCTGAAAGCGCTCCAGGCTATCGGAACCGCAACGGCAAACGAACAGCAATCTGCCCACATCTGACACATCTCCACGCCCAGCAGTCCGAAGAAATAGGGGAGGATGAAGATGAGCGGAATGAAGAAAAGTCCGCTTCGTGCTGCCGCTACAATGTTGGCTCTCACCGGTTTACGGATGGTCTGCATCAGCATGTTGGTGAGCACGATGCTGGCTACGAGCGGAAAACTGAGCACCTGCCATCGCAAAGCCACCGAACCTACGGCTACAACCGCTGCATCATCGCGGAAGATGCTGATGATGGAAGTTGAGAAGATGAAGCCGAGAAGGGCACAGACGCTGAGGAAAACCGTGCCGCATTTGATGCAGAAAAAGAAGGCTTCCTTTACACGCCCATAGAGTTTGGCGCCGTAGCAGAATCCGCAGAGCGGCTGGAATCCCTGCCCCAGACCGATGACCATCGCATAGGTAAAGAAGGAGATGCGGGTAACGATGCTCATGCCCGCAATGGCTGCATCGCCAAACGCACCTGCTGCCACATTTAGCATCAGCGTAGCGATACTTCCCAGTCCCTGTCTTGACAGCGAAGGGGTTCCGCCGAAGATAATCTCCTTGGCAAAGGCGCGGGTAGGGGTGAAATTGCTGAGATGGATGCGGATGTTCTCGCCTTTATGCGTCATCCAAAAGAGCATGGCGCAGCCGAAACACTGGCTGATGAGGGTGGCTACGGCGGCTCCGGTAATGCCCAGCTGGAAGTAGAGGATGAGCAGAGGAGCCAGAATCAGATTGAGCAGCACACCCGACATGATGCCCTTCATCGCATACATCGTATTGCCCTGAAAGCGCATCAGATTATTCAGCGTAAGCGATGTGGTCATAAAGGGAGCACCCAGCAGGATAATGCCCAGATAACGCTCTGTATAAGGAAGAATGGTGGACGTAGAACCCATCAGAAGACAGAGCGGTGTGAGGAACACATGACCCAGGATGGCGATGAGAAGACCGGTAAGAAAACTCAGCACAAAGCCCGTGGTTGCCATCTTCTGTGCCTCTTCCGTATGCTTGGCGCCCAACTGTCGCGAAACATAATTGCCCGCTCCGTGACCGAAGAAGAAACCTATCGCTTGAATCACAGCCATTGCTGCAAAGGAAACGCCTACCGCTGCCACACTCTGCGTGTTGATGCTGCCCACGAAATAGGTGTCGGCGAGGTTGTACATGCTCGTCGACAGCATACTGATAATCGTTGGTATGGCCATCGTGAAAATCACATGATGCACAGGGGCATGTGTGAGGAACGTATAGTTGTCTCTTTTCTCTTTCTTCATAACTTTATGATGCTCTTTTGGGGCATTTCAACCTACAAAGGTACATAAATATCCACAAAGTTGGACAATTATGAACCAACTTTTATAAATTTATAAGAAAAGAGTTGTATTATTCATAAATTTATTGTATTTTTGCACCGTAATTGGATATATATACATAAAACAATATACTAATGAATGATGAGATAAGAATCATACCGATAACGACTAAAAAAGGGCTGAAAACCTTCATTCAGTTTCATTATGATCTCTACAGAGACCATAAGTTTGCCATTCCTTTTTTGCGTTTTGACGAGATGAATACGCTGGACCCAAAGAAGAATCCTGCCTTTGAATTCTGTGAAGCTCAATACTTCCTGGCGGTTGACAGCGAGGCTCGTATCGTAGGTAGAATTGCTGCCATTATCAACCATCGTGCCAACGAAGAGTGGAACAAGAAGCAGGTTCGCTTCGGCTGGTTCGATTTCGTGGATAATGTAGCGGTTTCCTGTGCCTTGTTGCGCGCGGTAGAAAACTGGGGCAAGAGCAGGGGAATGAACGAATGCGTAGGTCCGCTCGGATTTACGGATATGGACCGTGAGGGCTTGCTCATCGAGGGCTTCGACCGGAAGTCTACGATGTATATCAATTACAATTATCCTTATTATAAGACGCATCTGGAGAGTTATTCGCTCTATGAGAAGGATAACGACTGGCTGGAGTACCGCATCAGGATTCCGGAAGTGACGCCGGCTAAGTTTGCCAAGACTGCCCAGATGATAGAGAGCCGATATAATCTGCAGGTTCATAAGTTTACCCGCCGGGAACTGACCTCGGGAGGAATGGGCAGGAAAGTGTTCGAAATAGTGAACGAAACTTATAAGAATCTCTATGATTTCCAGCAGCTTACGGAGAAGCAGATAGATGAATATGTAAATACTTATATCAAGAAGGCTGACTTGAACCTGGTAACGGGTGTAGTGGATGGCAACGCTGGCAACAAGCTGGTAGCCTTTGGTGTTTCCTTCCCTTCGTTTACCGATGCGCTGCGCGAGATAGGCGATGGCAAGCTTTTCCCTACGGGTTGGCTGAAGGTGCTGAAGGTTCTGAAGTGGCACAAGACGGATACGGTAGATTTGCTTTTGATTGGTGTTCTTCCGGAATATCGCAAGAAGGGAGCCAACGCGCTTATTTTTGCCGATCTGATAGAGCAGTATCACCGTTATGGCTTTAAATGGGCTGAGGCAATGCCGCAGATGGAGACCAATACCGGTGTTCAGAGCCAGTGGCAGTATCTGGAGAGCGAACAGCATCGCCGTCATCGCTGCTATAAGAAGAAGATTTAAAAGTCTCTGTTTTGAGCCGTTTAGGCGCAAAAAAGGCTTGTTGAATTCGCGTAAAAAGTTAAAAATCCTAACTCACTCTAAATTGAGCTTTGGTTGAATATCAAGATGTTGGGCGTTTGCCTATATTATATAGGTAACAATATGGAAACGAGCGGACTTCTGCTCGTTTCTGTATTTTGCAATATGCAAAGAACGCCTTAATTCGGGGACAAAGATACGATATTTTTCTAAATCTCGCATAGCTTACAAGGAGAAAACCTTGGAAATTAGAACTTTTTACGTTAAAATCCATATTTGACAAGCAGATTTTGAAGAAAATATTTGGAGTTTCCAATAAAAAAGAGTATTTTTGCAGCAACAAATCCCACCACGCCTCTCAACGATGCGTACCACGGTGGGACTTCGCTTTTTATAAAGGGTATATGGATTACGACAAACAACCGATAAACGTAGATGAACAGGTTGCCTTGCTCCAGAACAGAGGGCTGGTGATAGAAGATATTGCAACTGCCAAATTGCAGCTTCGCAATATCAGTTATTTTCGTATTGCCAGTTACCTACGATATATGGAGGAAGACAGACAGTTTCATCATTATAAACTGGTAGTACATTTGAACAAGCCATCGACCTTTATCTCTTTGACAAAGAACTTCGTCAACTTATATTCAAGGCAATTCAAGATATAGAGATTTCTCTTCGGACCAAAATGATTCAGATATTTTCCATGGAGCATGGCGCATTTTGGTTTATGGATGCATCATTGTTCAAGAATGCAGACTTTTATGAAGGCTGTCTTGACAATATCAAGAAAGAGGTGTCTCGTTCAAATGAAGATTTCATCAAGGAGCATTCCGAGAAATATACTTTCCCTTCTCTCCCTCCTGTGTGGAAAACATTAGAGGTCGTTTCGTTTGGTACGCTTTCCAAATTATTTTGTCTGTTCAAGGACAATCGTCTCAAAAAGCAAGTGGCAAGAGAGTTTGGACTACCTCAATACACTTACTTGGAAAGTTGGATAAGGTGTATAACCGTGCTTCGCAATTGTTGTGCTCACCATGCCCGTATATGGAATAGGCGTTTTGCTTTGAAGCCACAATTGCCAAATCGGCTTCCACTTTCTTGGATTGCTCCAACCCAAAAGCCTATCAAACTTTACCATCAGTTATGCACCTTATTATATATGGAGCAAACTATAACTCCTTGTATGGATTTAAAAAGCTCTCTGCTCAGATTGTTCGCAGATTATCCCAATATTGATTTACATGCCATGGGCTTTCCACAAGGATGGGAAAACGAACCTTTATGGAGATAGCAACAAGTGTTCGGATATAAGTCTATCCAAGCACTTGCTTGTTGAATTCGCGCTTTGGCTGCTTTAGAGCTTAATGTTAAGCCTCATAACTCGCTCTAATTTGGACTTTGATTGAAAATCAAGAAGTTGGGCGTTTGCCTATATTATATAGGTAACAATATGGAAACGAGCGGACTTCTGCTCGTTTCTGTATTTTGCAATATGCAAAGAACGCCTTAATTCGGGGACAAAGATACGATATTTTTCTAAATATCCAATGATTTACAAGAGGAATTTTATGGAAATTAGAACTTTTGCGTAAAATCTGATGCTTAGCAACACAATATGCATCCTAAAACAAACGGCAGGTATTCGGACATAGACTATCCAAATACCTGCTGCCACAACGTTCTGTTGCTGACGATGATTCTCACATCGGCTTTCATATACTTTTGCAGTATAGGAGTATTTTGCCCCTGTGTGCTCATTGTGGCTATTGCCATAAAATAGTTGCCATCTTCCCTATGTATGAGCTTGACTTTATGGTTTACAATGTTGCAGTTATAAGATACATTGTCGTTACCCTCGAAAGATACATGAGCCGTCCTTGGCTCATCGAAAAGATACAAATACTTGTATGGTACAAACACCTGCATCGTTCTTTGATTGACGACCTCACCATTAGCCTCTATGGATATAGGATAAGGTATCTTATAGAAAGCGACTGCGAGGGCAAGGACTATGATGGTAATGATTATAGTCCCCAAGCTGACGAGGCGAGGAGGAACTTTGCCTATCACATTCCTCACCTTTTCGCTTCTTAATTCGATATTATCTATATTTTCCACTTTTCTATTTTATTAAATGTCTTTTTTGTGCATTTTCTATGATAAATGACTGCAAAGAATACTGTACATTATCAAATACACATGGTATTGGTCTGCCAGACTTCCTTGCCTCAAAATTTCTAATTATGCAAGGTCCCATACAGATAGGTAAAGCTTTGCAGTTTAAACAACGCTCATTATCGAATGTAGAATGCGCAAACAACTCGCTAAGAAGATAGTTGTTCCATTTTATTGTTCCATCGTCATTTAATCTACCAATAACCTTATCATCGCCATAATCTTGTGCCGTGCATTTAAACACACGACCATCATAATTTATTGCATATTGGTGCAGTTTATCTGCATAACAGCGAGTGTAATGATGTGGCTTATATGCCCAATAGCCAGAATCCAAACCGTTCTCATAGAAGATTTTCTTCACCTTTGCTAATTGTTGAATTTCTTTCTCTGTACAATTTATTTGCCAAACCTTCTGAAAATCTACACGAATATGCTTCTTGGTATTTTCACTAATAAGCGGTATGACATCTGTTATTCCAAACAAGGTCTTCTTATCATAATTGATTCTTAGTGTGATATGAACGTTTGGGATAATTTTTGGCAAAAGGTTCAAATTCTGTACAACTATATCAAAAGTTCCTTTATTTGTATTTGTAAATTTGATGGTATCATGATGTTCTGCATTTCCATCTAAAGGAATTTGAAAACTTGTAAAATTCAAGCTTTGCATCTCAGACATCATATTTTCATTTAATAATGTTGCATTTGTGGTTACATGCTGGGTTAACACAACTCCTTGGGCAGTTGTGATTTCCTTTGCGTAAGAAGCAATAGGTTTCATAACTTCTTTATAATACATCAAAGGTTCACCCCCAAACCAATCAAGGTGTAATGCTGGGATACGAACTTTATTCACAAGATAATCAATGTGCTTTTTTAATGAGTTTACTATATGTTGTGACATTCCACCATGATGTATGGCTTGGGCATATTCTGTTGAACAATACCAGCATTTTAAATTACAATCCAATGTAGGGTTTATTGTAAGGTGGTATGAGCGATTTTCGTACACACAAAGTTTATTGTTGAACTTTACAAGCTCTTTCTCATCATAATTGTCAATGATAAAACCTGCTTTTTTCATCTCGGAATATAGTAATGGATATTCCTCCGAAAAAGCAGCTAAATTATTGAGTAAAGGCTCTATTACCGAATACTCTTCATTTGTAAAAGCAATCAAAGAGTCAGACATTGTGTTATAAAGGAGGGAGTAACCCTCAAAAGGTACACTTATATTGTAAAAACTAATCTTATCCATATTTCTATATGTTAAAAGTAGGCTATGTGAAGTACACACATAGCCTACAAGTTTAAAACTATGCCTGACAAGTGTCACAAGCATTTTGAGAAAGGCAACCACAGCCAGCCAAACATTCGTCTATTGGCTGTTGGAACTTGTCATTCAGACCAACACCTCCAAGAATATTGGAAAGTGCGCCATTACTTAAACGAGAAAGAATGGCTTTTTCATCTAACTTTTTTACCTGTTTCATAATTTTTTGTTTTATAATACACTATTCAACTCTTAATAAAGAGCTATTTATACTTTTATTAATATCTTTTTCTACTTTTTTCGTCTTCCATCCAAAGTCTAGAGAATAGGCTATTTTGATATTGGCATACTGCGATGCCGTTTGGTCTTTGATGCTCTTGGTATAGCTGTAGATTGGCAAGTCAAGCCAATAATGCTTTTCTTGTTTTTTGAAAGGTGATACTACTTGCATCTCCACGTACAGGTTGCCCTTGCTATAAGAACAACTCATGCCGTAATCAACAGGCGTCTTGCTGACTACCATCGTACTTTCATTCAATGTCTTCTTACCGAAATGTAAGTATGGCTTGATGGCAAAGTCACCAACAAACATATTCACGCCAAGGTTACCTGTCAAGTTGTTGTTAAACTTTTCCCAACAGTTCTTG
>OIHW01000186.1_pt1 | contig 23818 bp, 18 predicted proteins | sample 1582531 | NCBI WGS metagenome assembly OIHW01 (sample SAMN02675048, study PRJEB24791) | human gut metagenome, SKBSTL034 | isolation source: stool | host: Homo sapiens | place: USA
ACAAGTCGTGAGGATAGAGAGCCTTGCCACGAGCATTTTGAGAATCGAAGAATTGGAAAGCTTCTGATATATCTTTTGTAATTACAACAATCAGTTCGCAATTATTTTCAATATACCCTTTCAATCTTTCTTTTTCCTTCTCGTGCTCATCATTTTTATCTTCAGACTTCTTACCTATGCGGCGACACAAAGCCTGATAATTGTTTGGAATATTACGACAGTTATGCTCATTGTTGTAAACTGACTGCTGTAAGAAACTGATATTCTTTTCGCCTAATGCAGTTAATAACAGAGAGAATGTGATGGTACGTTGCTGCCCATCTACAATGTCATAACGGTCTCCTTTTTGCTGGTGCAAGATGAGAGTGCCTACTCTATACTTTTCTTTGTTGCTATTCATCGCTTCGATGATGTCATCAAGCAATTGGATGGCATTGCGTGCTGTCCATTTATATGGTCGCTGATAGATAGGGATGTTGAGGCTAACATCTTCTATGGGCTTATCACCATTCGTTATCTTCTGGCGAAGAAGTAAATCACCGATGGTTGTTATTGATAATGTTAAGTTGCTCATTGTATATTATATTTTTTGTGACATAGTTACCAACATGGTTACCGACATAGTTACTATTGCTCTGTTACTAGCTCTGTTACTAGCTCTGTTACTAGCTCTGTTACTAGCTCTGTTACCAGCTCTGTTACCAGCTCTGTTACTAGCTCTGTTACTAGCTCTGTTACTGTTTATACAGTCTCCAAGAACAAAAGTCCCTTTTTGGTTGTTCTGTATTGCTGTTTAGGGCTTGTCGGCTTGTCAGGAACCGTAAGTTCCAGATAATCATGTTGGAGCAGTGGCTCGATGAATGCTTTGAAGTTCTTGAATTGGTAAGTAACACCTAGTAGTTCAAATATTTCTTTTCTAAATTTTGCTTCTTTGCAGAATCTAAGAATGGATACAACTTTGTCTGTGGCATCGATATATGTATCATCTTCTGCTCTGTCACTAACTCTGTCACTATCCAGCCAAAAAGTGACAGTGCTGGTGCAGATATCACTCTCAAAAGTCACGTCATTTCCTGTGATTTCCTTCCACTCATTCATCATGTCGAAACCATAACCGATGGTTTCTGATAGATTTACCAGTCTGAATATCTTGGCGATAATCGGGTTGCGAGGATTGGAATAGAGATGGTTGCCCAGTTGGGATATAGGTACAGGATAGCCACCAGCATTGAAGAACTCGACTCTGTCGGTATAGATATGAATGCAGGAGTGAATGGTGCTGAATGGATCGAAGTGAGAGAGCATATTGACTAATGCTTCTCGCAAAATCTTAAACTGCGAGCGATCTTCCACATTGAATCCCTCGTCGTTCATCATGAATGGAGTATCCACGATGAGGCGCAGTCTCCTAATCATAATCTGAAAATACTCCCAAAGGTTCTCTTGCTCTGGGATGCGATAGGTATAGCGAGTTCGTGCTTCTCTTACGCTTCTGCCAGGAATCTCCACCAAGTCCATCCAAAACGTAGGGACATAGCGGCGAACCCATTCTTCTTTGCCAAAGCACATCAAGCCGCCATAATTCAGATGTCCCTCATTATCGGCGATGCCGATGCGCTTGCAGAAGTCGGCGATGTCATTGCCTATCAGATTAGGTCGAGGACTGTATAGCTTGAAGTAATTGCGATAGTCGCGAATGGTATCCTCGTTGAGCATGGAGAGATTGGAGTCTAAGAGTATCTGCTCAGACTTGATGCCGAATGATTGGTTATGAAACATGGCGGTTATCTCACCATTGGTTGCTCGCTGGACTCCACTGCCAAATCGGATGAATGTATTCTGTGGATTGTTATAGTAGATAGGCTTGTGGGGTGATGAGGCGATATGAAATGCCAAAACCTTATGTCCATCTATATGATAGAGCATGCTCTTGGCATCGACTGGCTCATTGAACTTTTGGGAACGCAAGGTGCCCAAGAAGTCTTGTTCCAACTTCTCTGCATTGTCAACTCCTGATATTTCAAACTTCTTGCCATTCTGCTTTACTCCAAGCACTATCCATCCGCCGGAAGTGTTGGCGAATGCACTTACGGTTTCCCATATATTCTTAGGGAGTTCGCTCTTGGCCTCCTTAGCCTCGAAGTCCTCCCATTCGATGTCGTTGATTCTGTCTATCAGCTCTTCCTTTGTCATAATAATGATGATTAAATTGAAATATAGAATTTCTTCCTCCCTTCACTTCAAGAAATAGATAGGAGCATGCTGGGTGCCTTCCTTCTCCATGATGCCTTTCTCGCAGAAATGGTTGAGCCACTTCTGTGCCATGTAAGGAGTCAAGCCAAAGAGGATGCGCAGGATGCGAGTGGTGATGTAACGATTCTTTTGAAGATACTCCTTGATATTCTCTAACATCTTTTCCTCGGAGTATTTTGTAGATTGGTTGGAATAGCGGGAGCGGACGAAATGGACGTTGCGCTGTACTTCCTCCATTAGCTTACCTTCTGGTCGGAAGTTGATGCCGGTGATGCGTACTTCCTTGCCCGTAATCTTCTTGTCTGGATTCTCCTCTGGCATCTCTAGGCTAGCCGACATGGAGAAGTAGCCTATCTCTGGGATGTAAAAGCGGCGTCCCAGTGAGAATTCTTCCACCATAAGGTCGTGAAGCTCTGCCAACACCGCAGCCACATCTCCCTTGGTGAGTGAGCAACGGCTCTGGATTTTCTCTTGCAGTTGCTTCTCGGTCATAGGTTCATGCTGCACGATACGAATGTATTGGCGCTTTTCTCCTGTGCCCTGGGCATTGTTGAGCATGTAAATGTCGTATTTCAGTTCCATATTTCTTGTTGTTTGATGGTTCGTTGTTTTCTATATTCTTTGTCTTCTATGAAAGATGATGCAAATATATATAATAATGTGATAACTTGTATCTTTTGGTGTAAACTATTAGGTTTATTTAAACATTGGTATATGTCATGTGATTATACGGCATTTGTCATCCGACCGTATGATAAGTGTCGTATAATCACATGACAAATGTCACGCAATCGTTATAATTGTTTTCTTGCATCGTTATAATTGCTTTCTTGCATCGTTATAATTGCTTTCTTGCATCATATAAGTCACAACATTGTTACCATCCATCTCACCCTTGCCAATTCGCAGGGGGAGGTATGTGATGAGGCTGAGACTATCTATTACACCTTCGGACCTGAGAAGGCGCAGGAAATGGGGTTCAGTGGATGCAAGGTAGAAGGTGAATAAAAGGCGCCTTTCAAGAAACGCTCATTCAGAATGAGTGGTTTTGCTCAGAATTACTCATTCTGAATGAGTAAAAATGATAGAAATTACTCATCGAGTGGTTATCGTAGGATAGTAAATGCTGTAGATGTTCTCTGGCTTCTCATTCATGTCGGCATTGAAATTTACCTCTATGGGGATGCGCTAATTTGAAGCAAAAATGCCATCTCCATCAAAACTGATAGAGGTGGCATTGGGTTCTATGCAGTATGTCCTTTCTTACATCACATATGTATTAAATGAATGTGACTGAAAGTTGAGATTTTTATAATTTATTGTTCATATGCTTTTTGATAAAGCGACCCACATGATTCTCTTGTAGAGTTGTTGGGAGGGCTTTGAATATTTTCTTTTGATTCGAAGAACCTTTTATCAAATGCTGATAGAACAGATAGCAGATGATGCCAGGAGAATGGATATTGCTGAGTGCGTAAGCCGTATACTTGCGCTCGTCCCATCCATCATGGTTCTTGCTTTCCTCTTCCACCCACTGCTTATAGAAACTTGATCCTGTGAGGCTGTAGTAACCATTGTGTACGCTTAGCTCTGCTATCTCTCCTGGTACAAAAGGAATGTCTATCCATTCCGAGCAGATGGTTCCATCTTTCATCAGTGCTCTCACTCTTCCCATGGTAATGTCCTTCAGGTCGTGCTTGTATGAGAAGTTAGTGCCGTTGGTAGCCACAAGGATGGGTTCTACATACATATCTGTTTCGTCTTTGTAACAGATAAAATAGCCACGGTCCCAAAGTTCAGGGTCACGCTTGCCAATAATCTCAAAGTTGCCTTTCAGGTTGGTCTGAGCATCTTTTAGCATCTTGGTCAATTGCTCGTTAGGCACTTCTTCTTTTTCTTCTTTGGTCTTTTCTTTTGGAGCAGCCTTTTCTTCTTGGGTGTCTATTGGGGTAAGAACACCTGTATAATGTGTGGCTTTATACGTTTGCTGGTTTATTTCATTTGCTACGTAGTGCTTGTTTAAAGGAGCTTTTCCTTCTACGATGCAGATGTTTCCTTCATAGCCTTTTTCGTTAACACAACCATTCTCTATGATATGGCCCCATTCTATGGCACAGACTCTGCGCATGCCAGAGTGACCCATTTGTTGGCGATTGATAAGGACGCTATATGCCGAGAAATTTCCAACCATAATAAGGTCGTTGCCTACAGATATGTCAAAGTTCATCCATGTTTTAAGTGGGTTGTTGTTTCCATCTACCATATAGTAAAAGTCAGTTACAGGCTGATTGCAATCTTTTTGAAAAGCCTTGTTGATTCTGTCCAGTTCCTTGAGAAACTTGTCTTTCTTGAGAGTTTTAAAGCGATATTTTTTCCAACACCATTGTGCTGTGTCACCAACCTCATTTTTTGCTCCTGATTGATTCATGGTGAACGCCTTGTTGCTTACCAATTTCTCCAAAGCCTCTTTGAAATAAGACTTTTGTGCCTGTGCTCCCATTGATGAGAACATCATGAGTAATAAATATATGACATACTTTTTCATGTTCTTTGTTCTTTAATGTTTATACCTTATTATATATACTTTCTTTAGAGTTTAACGGTGATTCGCCGTATTTGTTGGCGGTCATCCTCACTTTGCACAGCATTGCTTGTAGTGGCTTGAGCTTCTGCTGTCTGCATTTTGAAAAGATGCTCTTCGGGCAAGGTTGACATAGGGAAGAGTACCGGACCTTTTTCTTCGGTGTCTGGCATGTCATCTCCAAACTCAGCTTTAGGCTTAGCCTCCCTTTTGGGAGCATTGAGCTTGGCGAAAGTCTTTTTCTTCTCGTATGTTCTGCTCTCTTCTGTGATGGCTTTTTCTGCTGTATTTTCCTTTTCTGCCGTCAAATTCTTTTCTTGCATCATAGCTTTTTGCATCGGCTGTGTAGCCTTTCTCACAGCCATTGTCGCATTGCCCGACGCAGAAGTGGTATCCTTGGGTGGTTGCAGGATGATAGCGATGATGCCAGCCACGCATGCTGCGCAAATCCATGGAAAGATACGCAAGGTGCGATGGCTGACCAAGCTCTTCCTTGCCTTCTCTATTACTTGTTGCTTGGTTTGGGAGGAGGCATGGAAATCACATTGAGGTTGGAGCAGTTGCTCTATATCCTCAAATCCTTTGTCATTATGGATGTTCATTTGATCTTTCATATACTTTTCTCCTTTCTGAGTCGTTGTTGGATATGTTGGATGGCATAGCGATAGCGAGATTTCACGGTAGCTTCTGGTATCTCCTCCAGTTCGGCTATCTCTCGGAACGTCAAGTTGTCGTAACATTTCATTCTTACGATTTCCGCTTGCTCCTGTGGAATATCTTCCAGCAGTTTTGATATCCTGAGAAATTCCTCGTGTATTTGTTTGTCACCATTGCTGTTAGGTATGCTTGCCGCTTCATTGATAGCTATGATTTGCGGACGATTTTTGCGCAAGTAGTCTCGGCATGCGTTGCTAACAGAGCGAATGATGTAGCGGTCCAACTCTTCTACTTGTTGCCCTTCTTTCAGTTTCTTGAAAGCTGCAAGCAGCACCTCTTGCACAATATCTTCTGCATCCTCACGTTGCCCGATTCGAATATAGGCAAAACGAAATAGCCAGTCTTGCCGATTGTCGACAAGACTCTCCAGTTGTTTTATGAGTTTTGGGTTGTCTATATTCATTCGTTTCTTGTTTTTATGTTTCTAACTTTACTCATATAAACGTATATTTCTCAAAAAAGATTTAAAAAATACTCTTTTTTTTCATTTATTTGTTACTATTGTGTTTTTTTATATAAAAATGAATGCTACGAAGTATGGAACATAAGAAGATAGTGATAGTTTGCGTAAAAAGAATAGGCACGCATCCTTTCGTGGGTGCGTGCCTATACCTTTTATTATATGCTACCTTTAAATCACCTTGACACTCTTTTTTCCTCCTCTTTCATCAATCACGATTTTCTCGAAGACGATGGCAGGATCGTTTGGCGTGAGAGTAAGGGTATGGATGCCATCGCCTGTAACGGGCAGTTCTATTTCTATCACCTTGTCGATGATGCGGGAGGCTACCGTAGGATAGTAGATGTTGTAGATATTCTCCGGCTTCTCGTTCAGATTATGATTTAAGTTGACGACGACCGGCTCGGCTCCATCTACGCTTACGCCATAAGTCATGCCGCCCTTGTTCTGATAATCAAGGGTAGATTTGGTGATAATATGTATGCGTACCTTCTTGCTGTCAGTAGCAGATGATGCGCCTTGGCGTGCCAGAGCGTTCATCTTGAACCTGTAGGTGAGGCTGGCTCCTTTTACGCTTTTGGTGTATGGCATCAGGGTGACACCGGCTACACTTTTGCCCATGAATGGAATCTCTGTCCATTTTGCCTCGGCAGCATCCGTCTTGCTGCTATAGTAAGGAGCTTCGATTTCTACCACGCCGTTGTTTTCGCTGATAATCACTCCATCCTTGGAGGTTACCCGGAAGAGTTCCGGACAGGTATCTTTCTCGAAATCATCATTCCAACTCTTATAGCCGATATGCTTCTGGGTCATCATTCCGTTCCACTTGCCGCCAGCCATCTTATGGTTGTAATAGTCGCAGATGAGGGAATCGCGCTTGAAGAGGCGTTCGCATTCATCAGCCCATACATTCGCCTTCGGATTGCCCTGCTTGTAGAGGGCGTGGTTCTGTGCCTGGGCAAAGTACATCTGGTGCAGATTGCTCATCATCTCGATAGGGAAGAGGATGATCTGGCGATAGGCATCGTGATAGGATGCCGGCAGACTGTTGTACTGGCGCAGCGCATCGGCTTCGAGCTGCAGATACTGGTTTACTACCTCCTGCCATTCTCCGTTTTCCAGACTGTAGGTGTTCTTGTCGAGCATCTCTGGGGTGCAGCGGCCGTTGTACTTGCAGATGAGGTTCAGAATGCGGGCTGCTTCATCGGCCTGCGATTCACCAAACTGCTGTGCGCACCAGTCGCGGGTATGACGGGTGATGTTGTTTACATCGTATTTACGTGGATTCCAAGCCATGTCCATAAACTGGCTGATAGGATATTCCATCGGCTTGAGGTCGCCCACATTGAGAATCCAGAGACGGTCGATGCCATTCTCGTAAGCAAGCGTCAACTGCTCCCAAGGATTCTGCACAGGAGTAACGTTGAGCATCTTTGAGTTTCTTGGAGCACCTACGTAATCTACGTGATAGTATAAGCCCCAACCGCCTTTGTGCTTGCGTTCCTTGGCATTCGGCACACGGCGTACGTTACCCCAGTTGTCATCGCAGAGCAGGAGGGTTACGTCATCAGGTACCTTCATGCCCTTGTCGTAGTAATCCATCACCTCTTTATATAGTGCCCAAACCTGTGGGGTTTCGCTTGCCTTCCTGCCGGTTACGTCAGCGATAATCTTGCGCTGGTCGTTGATGATGTTGGTCATCAGCTTCGTATCTGCCTCTTCACTCATCGCTTCATCGCCGTCGCCGCGCATTCCGATGGTTACAATCTGTTCAGTTCCCTTCATTCGCTCAATGCCTTCACGGAAGAACTTCTGCAGGTTTGTCTTGTTCTTCTGATAGTTCCATGGTCCCCATCCCTTTCGGTTGCGGGCGTATTCCTGGTGGTTGCGGGCCATCGGCTCATGATGGGAAGTACTCATCACTACGCCCATCTCATCTGCCGTCTTCTCGTTTTCAGGGTCATCGGCATAGAAAGCCCAGCCCCACATGGCAGGCCACATCATGTTACCTCTCAGTCGCAATACCAGTTCGAAGACGCGCTGATAGAAACGGTGGTCGCCATATCCGGTGCCGTAGGTGTTCTTTACCCATGACGTTAGGCAAGGCGCCTCGTCGTTGAGGAAGATGCCGCGATAACGTACGGCAGGTTCGCCATCTGTATAGATACCCTTGTTTACGAAAATGGAATCGTGATGCTCTACAGGTACGTCTGCCCAGTCATACCAAGGCGATACGCCCATCTGCTGCGAGAGTTCGTAGATGCCGTAGATGGTGCCTCGTCGGTCGCTGCCAGCAATGACGAGTTGACCATCTATGAGCGTGATAATAAACTTTTCACGTTTGCCCTTCAGTAGATTTCCGTTGATGCGCTTCTGTTTCACCAGTTGGTCGATGGCTGCAGAATGACCGATAGTGCCTACGAGGATAGCTGGTCGGACTGTGTCGCTTTTTTTCAGAAAACCGGCATTCGAGGTGAGGGTGGCTGTGGCTCCACTCACACTTTTTATATCTTTCAGCAGGGCATGAGCAGCATAGCTCACTCCTTTGCAGTCGTTGGTGTCCATGTAGATTTCTACCCGGTTATTGGCATTCAGCAGCAAGTCTCCTTGCTTGAAATCTACAAATCTGTCGGCTGCGCTCATGCTGATTGTTGAGAGCAGGGCAGCGCCAGCCAGGAATGTTCGCTTGATGTTGTTTAGTTTCATATTTATTTATTTTGTTGTTATTTTCCGATTGTCAGCAATGTGTTTTTGCCGGTTGCAAAGGTAGCCAAAACTATCCGGATATACTTTATTTTATGTAATCTTTAGTTTTTAATATGTTTCATTTTTACTTTTCTGTCCGTTTCTCTTTGTGTTTTCAAAGAAAAATAGTAATTTTGCATAGTAAAAACAGAAAAAAGAATATATATAATGATAGACAGACCGACGATAGCAAAAATTATGGATGCTACCAAGATAGAAGAGGTGGTATCTGAATTTGTTACGCTCAAGAAGCGTGGCATCAATTATGTCGGCTTGTGTCCTTTTCATAACGATTCCAATCCATCTTTCTCCGTATCTCCAACAAGAGGTATCTGTCATTGCTTTACCTGTGGAAAGGGAGGCAATGCAATCAACTTTCTGATGGAACTGGAACAGATGACCTATCCAGATGCCCTTCGCTGGCTCGCCAAGAAATATAAAATAGAGATTCAGGAACGGGAACTGACCAACGAAGAAAAACAGCGCGAGAGCGAAAGAGAATCCATGTTTATCGTCAACGATTGGGCGGCGAAATATTTTCAGGATATTCTCCTGCATGATGTGGATGGTATCGCTATCGGTATGGCTTATTTCCGAGGAAGAGGTTTCAGGGATGATATCATCAGAAAATTCCAGTTGGGTTTTGCGCTCCCTAAGCGTACTGCTCTTGCTGAGGCGGCTAAGGCGGCTGGTTATAATCCGAAATATCTGGTTGATACGGGACTCTGCTTCAAGGTGGATAAGGACGAAGCCGGCAATAAGTCGGGTGAGGATAAGATTCTTGATCGTTTCTCGGGCAGAGCCATCTTCCCTTGGTTCAGCGTGAGCGGCAAGGTAGTGGCTTTTGGCGGACGAGTGCTCGACAGCAGAACCAAGGGCATCAGCCAGAAATATGTCAACTCGCCTGATAGCGTTATCTATCATAAGGAGCGCGAACTCTATGGACTCTATCAGGCCAAAAAGGCGATAGCCAAGGAGGATTGTGTCTTTATGGTGGAAGGATATACCGATGTTATCTCGATGCATCAGTGTGGCATCGAAAATGTTGTGGCCAACTCGGGTACGGCGCTGAGCGTGCATCAGATTAGATTGCTGCACCGCTTTACCAGTAATATCGTTCTTCTCTATGACGGCGATAATGCGGGTATTCATGCTGCGCTGCGAGGTACCGATATGCTGCTCGAAGAAGAGATGAACGTAAAGGTTCTCTTCCTCCCTGACGGCAATGACCCAGATAGTTTCGCCCGCAGTCATTCGGCAGAGGATTTCAGAAGATATATTCAGGAGAATCAGACCGACTTCATACAGTTTAAGACCGATATTCTGCTACGCGGCGTGACAGACCCTGTAAAGCGAAGCCAGGCTATCAATTCGATTGTAGAGAGCATCTCGAAAATCAAGAATCAGATAACGCGCGCTTCTTATATCACCGACTGTTCTCACCGTTTGGGCGTGAACGAGGCAATTATCGTGAATGCCTTGAACAATTTTGTGCGCAACGGTATGAGTGAGCAGGTAAAGGCAGAACGACGTGCTGCGGGATTGAAAGATTCGACTGTAGCGGCAGCGCAGCAGGCGCAATCAGCAATGAGAGCAGTTACCCCACTTGATAAACTTCTGGAGGTAGAAGGACTTCTGGTACAGTTGATTATTCATCATGGCGACCAACTCATCACAGTACAGGATGTAGACGGCAATGATGTGGAGGTAGCTGTGGCCCAGTATATCAGTCTTGATTTGGGTGGAGATGGCTTTAAGTTTCATAATGATTTATATAATCAGATTATGCAGGAGGCTGTGGAACATCTCGAAAAAGAAGATGATTTTGTCGCCGAAACTTATTTTGCCAATCATCCGAATCCGGAAATCAGCAGGTTGGCAGGTTTGCCTACAGGTGACCAGGAGGTATCTACGGCTAGTCTGCAGATGAAGATGAGTGCCGACAAACTCCGTCAGTTCGTCTTTAAAGACATCTTGAGTTTCCGCACTCATTATATTGCTCAGCGTATTATTGAGGTACAGCAGGAGTTTGCCAAGAATCCGACCAATCGTGAACTGCTGCAGGAGTTTATGAAACTCAAGCAGATGAACACGCTTCTGGCGAGTCAGGCAAACAATATCTTCAATTAACCGGAACTCCTGTTCTGTGGGGAGGAACTCTGTAATGAAGTATTAGAGATTTAAAAGGAGAAATGCTATATGATTTATTTTCACTGGATATATCTGTTGCTTTATGTCGTGATAACCGTTCCGGCTATCATCACCGTCTTGATGGACAATCGTCAGCCCGCCAAGACGATGGCATGGATATTGGTCTTCTTCTTCATCCCCTTTGTGGGTATTATCTTCTATTTTTTCTTCGGACAGAATACCCGCAAGGAACGGCTTATCAGCGACCGCAGTATGGACCAGCTCACCAAGCGCTCCATGCTCGAGTTCGTTGAGCAGGAGAATCTTCACCTGCCAGACAGTAATAAACCGCTGATGAATCTCTTTGCCAACCAGAGTTGGGCGCTGCCTTTTAAAGATAATCAGGTGGATATTTATACTGATGGCTATGATTTCTTCCTCACCTTATTATATAATATAGGACAGGCAAAGCATCATATTCATCTCGATACCTATATCTTTGAAGCCGATGCCTTGGGATATCTGATAGCTGATGCCTTGATTGATAAGGCGGAGCAGGGAGTGGAGGTGCGACTGATTTATGATGATGTAGGCTGCTGGAAGGTGAAGGATGAATTCTTTGAACGTATGCGTGATGCAGGTATTGATGTACATTCGTTCATGCCAGTCCGCTTTCCGGCTTTTACGAGTAAGGTAAACTATCGTAACCACCGCAAACTCTGTGTCATAGATGGTAAAGTGGGCTTTATCGGCGGCATGAATATAGCTCTGCGCTATGTGAAGGGTGATAAGAAACAGGCCTGGCGCGATACGCATCTCCGTATTGAGGGCGGTGGAGTTTACGCCATTCAGAGAGCCTTTCTGGTAGACTGGTATTTCGTAGACCGTACGTTGGTTACCAATCGCCAGTATTATCCGCCGGTCAATGTGCATATCCACAACAATTGTCTCGTACAGATAGTTACGAGCAGTCCTATCAGTCCTTGGCCTGATATCATGCAGGGCTATGTCCGCATCCTGCTTCAGGCCCGGAAGTATGTGTATATGGAAACGCCTTATTTCCTGCCAACCGAACCTGTATTGTTTGCCATGAGAACAGCAGCTCTGGCGGGTGTGGATATCCGTCTGATGTTGCCTCGTCATGCTGATGCCAAACTGGTAGAGTGGGCATCACGTTCGTATGTGATGGAAGCGATAGAGGCTGGCGTAAAGGTTTATCTCTATACGGCAGGCTTTAATCATAGTAAATTGCTGGTGAGCGATGATGATCTCTGTACGATAGGCAGTACGAATATTGACTTCCGAAGTTTTGAGAATAATTTCGAAGCGAATGCGTTCTTCTTTGATGAGGGGATGGCACAGCGCGTGAAGGCTGTCTATCTGCGGGATGAGGCGAAGAGCATCCTGGTAGATGATGTATCTTATTTCGTAAAACGTCCGTTCCTGCAGCGCCTTTTCGAGAGTACGGTAAGATTGCTCTCGCCGCTGCTGTAACGAATAAATCCCCGTTTGCATCTTGTCTGGTGCAAACGGGGATTTTTTCTATCTGAATATTGAGAAGTTTACGCTTCCGTAACTTCTGTGTTCCAGGAATCGTGGATGCTCGGAGAAATCATAGTCTTTGCCATGCTCAAAGACGAAGATGCCTCCTTCGTTGAGATAGTCGCCATTCAGAACGAGGTCTGGAATCTGCGGCAACTCCTTCAGAGCGTATGGAGGATCGGCAAAGATAAAGTCAAACTTCTGCTTGCAGGTCTTCAGAAAACGGAATACATCACCACGAATCAGAATATCCTTGTCTTCGCCTAACTTCTGAAAACATTGGCGTATGAAGTTGGCATGATCGCGGTCGGCCTCTACGCTGACTACCCGGCTGCAGCCTCGTGATACCAGTTCGAGCGAAATGCTGCCCGTACCGGCAAAAAGGTCGAGGGCAGAGGTATCTTCGAAATCAATATATCCCTGCAGAACATTAAAGATGTTCTCCTTTGCAAAATCTGTTGTCGGACGCGCCTTAAACGAACGTGGAATGTCGAAATGGCGTCCCTTATATTGTCCTGTTATGATTCTCATATTTACTTTGAACTTTGAATGTTGAACATTGAACTTTATGATAAGCTATTCTGTTGAATTCTTAACTATCAACTTTTAACTATCAACTCTTGTCTTACTTACTTAGGTACAGTGCCATCAAATCGAATGGCAGACCTTTAATCTCTGTGATGGGCGCACGGTTGAATTCGGCGGCAGGGTTCAGAATGAAGGTCTTCTTGATGTAGAGTTTCGTGTTGTAGAGGAACCAGTCCTTGTCCGGAACATTGCCTGATACATGCAACTCATCCTGCATCTGGTTGAATCCTAACTGCTTCCATACATAGAGAATGAAATAGAGGGCATCCTTGGCATGCTCGGCATTGAACGAGTTGAAGAATTTGAAACGGTTCTTCTCGAAACCGAAAACGTCCAGCTTCTTGTCGTGGAAATAAACATAGAGCTTGCGGTGAATGCCGGTGAAACTGCGATGATGCAGATAGTGCCACATCGGTTGCATGATAGGTGTGAAGCGAACATCCTTAAAGTTGTCTTCTACCACCATCTTCAAATCCTTGTTGATAGGGAATACCGCTACCGCATTCAGTTCCGGCTGCACTCTGTAGAGAATGGCATCGCTGTTATGGCTGTTGAAGGCATGCTGATAGAGCACATCGATATCCTCTTCATGAAATTCTTCGATAGGAACCAGCAGGATAGGCGAATCGAGATATACGCGTACCTTCTGGTATCCCCGCTGCAGGAGAGTACTCTCCTTGAAAGCCTGACGCAAGTTGGCTGCCATCGAAACACCACTCTTTACAGTATAAGGTTCATAGATGAGCTGATGCTCAGCTTCACGGTCAACTACCGAAAAACTGAGGGTGTTTCTGCTCACGCGGATGGTGAGTCGTGCTTGCTGAATGTTGTTACCTTTTATTTGCATATCTGTTACCAATTACCTGCGTTGTTATTATCTGTCGTTAAATCGCCTATCTTGAGTCCGGGATAGTTGCCGGCATAGTTGGCCTCCTCTATCTTCTGCTGGATGGAACCTTCATCAAGTCCGTCGAGGAAGGTTTCATAACCGGCCCCACATTCCATCACCGGAATCTGCTTACCGCTTTTTCCTACGATAACCGTGGCAGCAAGTGTAAACTTCTTACCGTCGGCATAGGGAATGTATTGAGCATCTTCCTGTAAGTACTTGCCTTTTACCAGTGTCGGAAAATCTCCTGTATATACGCCGTGTTTCGCCTTGTATTTCTCTTCAGCCTGACGTATCTGCATCAGTTTCTCCTTCACCTCTGCTTCTCTGCTAGCCATGGCCTTCTGGAAGCGGATGGGCTGGCTTACACTCAGAATACAGAGTAGCATCATGATGATGACGCATGCTCCCAAAATATAATTATTCTTTATTCTTTTTCTCATTTCAAAAAGTATTATTACTTTTGCACTGCAAATAGGTGCAGTAAATTTTCTGCAAAGATACTAAAAGTTTTCGAAATATGAACATTGAAGAGTTAAAATATCAGATATTACAGCAATTTGGCTTTCCGCCAACCTCAGAACAGGCTCAGGCGCTCGATGTTTTCGTGCAGTTTATGACGGATAGTAATCCTCATGCTGTGATGATTCTCCGGGGTAGTGCGGGTACCGGTAAGACGTCGCTCTCGGGTGCTATCGTCCGTACGCTCCGTGCTGTTCGCCAGAAGGTGATGCTCCTTGCTCCTACGGGTAGGGCGGCTAAGGTTTTCTCTCTGAACAGCGGGATGCCTGCCTATACCATTCATCGCCGCATCTATCGCGAAAAGGCGTTTGCCGGAGTGGATGGACAGTTCAATCTCAATGATAATCTCTATACTGATACGCTTTTTATGGTGGATGAGGCTTCGATGATTGCCAATCTGGGATTGGGCGGAACCACCTTTGGCAGCGGTTGTCTGCTAGATGATCTGATTCATTTTGTGTATCAGGGACGTAACGACCGCCTCTTGCTGATTGGCGATAAGGCACAGTTGCCTCCTGTTGGTGAGGAAGAATCACCAGCCCTTTCTGCTGCGATGCTCCAGGGATATGGACTGTCGGTTTATGAGTGCGATTTGAACGAGGTAGTCCGCCAGAGTCAGCAGTCGGGTATTCTCTTTAATGCTACCCGCATCCGTCAGATGATTACCCACGATGACATTACCCAACTGCCTAAAATCCGTTTCTCCGGTTTCTCGGATATCAGGGAGATGCCGGGTGCAGAACTCATCGAGGCTCTTGGCGACAGTTATCATCATGTAGGACTGGACGATACCATTGTTGTGACTCGTAGCAACAAGCGCGCCAACATCTTCAACCAGGGCATCCGCAACATGGTGCTTGATAGGGAAGAGGAACTGGAGAGTGGCGACATGCTGATGATTGTGAAGAACAATTATTATTGGATGGAGGAAGAAAGAAAGAAGATAAAGGAAAGGCAATTAAGTGAAGAACGAAAAGTGAAGAGTGGAAAATTTAATACTTTAGCTAATCATACAGTTCAAAGTAACGAAGTTTCAAGTCATGAGATTCCTGCTTTCCTGGCTAATGGAGATAGGGCGAAGGTGATGAAGGTAAGTCGTCGCATCGAACTCTATGGTTTTCATTTTGCCACCCTTCTGTTGAAATTTCCCGATTATGATAATTATGAACTGGAGGCTACGGTATTGCTGGATACCTTGACGAGTGAGGCTTCTGCTTTGACCCATGATCAGCAAGAGCAGCTTTTCCGTAAGATAGAGGAAGATTATCAGGATATACCACTGAAGGCAGACCGTATGAAGGCAATCCGGCAAGACCCATATTTCAATGCTCTGCAAGTAAAGTTTGCCTATGCCGTTACCTGTCATAAAGCGCAGGGCGGACAGTGGTCGCATGTTTATGTAGACCAGGGCTATATGACGGATGATATGCTTACTCCCGATTATATCCACTGGCTCTATACTGCATTTACACGAGCCACAGAGATGCTCTATCTCGTGAACTGGCCAAAGACGCAGGTAGAAGGAGAGTAATATTACTCTTCTTCTTTTGTTCAGGATTTATATGAAAAGAAAAAGTCCGGCTCTCTCTCGAAAGTCGGACTCTTAAATTTTTGAGTTATTTTTTGGGAAAAGTGGGTAGTGATGGATTCGAACCACCGAAGGCATAGCCAGCAGATTTACAGTCTGCCCCATTTGGCCACTCTGGTAACTACCCAAAAGCTTTATATCTCAAAAGCGAGTGCAAAGGTAATGCTTTTATTTGATATTACCAAATTTTTTCGGCACTTTTTTCTCTTTTCCTTCAAAAAATGTTCATTTTCCCCTATAAAATAGGTTTTCCCCTCTCTTCCCCCTTTTACTTTTTTACCTTTTTACCCTTTTACCTTTACCACATGTCTTCTGCGGTGTTTTCTTGACAGCCTTCTGTGCTTGTAATGCTCATATTTCTTGATGGCAACGAATACCGTGAGGGCAAGGACTACGGCCAGCAGGAAGATAACGATGCCGCCGCCCAGATTGTCTCCCTTCACCTTCGACCACATATCCAATACCTCGGGAGTATGATCGCCGGCATCATGAATCATGGCGCATCGGCCTACTATGCTGCTGTCTGGATACATGATAGGGTTGAGATGGACACTCCTGCCTTCCTCGCCAAAGAAGTAGGCCAGATTTACAGGTTTGGGATACGCCTCAGCATCGCTCATAGCTTCTAATACCTTCTTGCCTGCCACGCTACTCACATATCCTGTAGTCTCCATATTAGCGAGTGCCACGTCTTCCTGACAGAGATAGTTGATGAAATAGGCGGCAGCCTTCGGATTGCGGGAATATTTAGGGATTACCCAACCGTCGAACCATACATTGCTTCCTTCTTTCGGTACCTCATATCCCAGTTCTACACCCACTTTCCCGGCTTCTTCAATAGCCCAGACGGCATCACCGCTCCAGGTCATGTTGAGATAGGCTTTGCCTTTGGTCATGGTCTCCTTGCCGAAGTCGGCTTCCCATCCTTCAATGTTTGGCTTCAGAGCTTTCAGCTCTTTCTCTACTGTGGCTACGGCAGCGGGTGAATAGTCGTTCATCAGCTGTGGTATGGTCACCTTGCCTGCTTCCAGGTCTTTGCGGTGTGCCCAGATGAGGGCGGTGCCATAGGAGTCGCGGTAGGAATCCTTCATCAGGAGTTTGCCCTGATATTTTCTGTTCCATAAAGTTCCCCAGGTCTGTGCATCATTTATAGGTACGTGCACCTTATTATATAGGATGCCACAGGTTCCCCACATGTAAGGCACGGCATAATGGTGGGCGATGCGCCCATTGTTGGAGGTGGCATCTATCTGTTCAACAATGTATGGTGATACTTTGCTGATATAGTTGGGCGTCTTGCCGAAGGCAGTGTCGATAGGCAGGAGAAGGTCTTTGCGGAGCATGCGCTCGATGATATATTCTGACGGGCATACCACGTCGTAGTCTTCATGACCTCGCTCTATCTTGGTAAGCATCACCTCATTGATGTCGAAGGTCTGGTAGATAACTCGGATCTTCTTGCCGGTCTGCTGTTCATACCATTTCGGGAAGTTGGCAAGAACGTTTTCATCTATATAATCAGCCCAGTTGTAAACCTTCAGAATCTCCTCGCGGTTCTCTTTGTTGTAACAGGAAGAGAGCGGCAGAATCATCAGCAGGCTAAGAAAGAGAAAGACGATGGTCTTAACTCCTTTTACTCCACTGACTCCCAATAATATCTTGTTCTTCATTCTCATTTCTTCTTATTTTTCTCAGAACGTTTGTTGATGATAATCAGCATCACCAGTACCAGTGCGAAGATGATGGTACTCAGCGGACGAAGTTCTGGAGTTAGTCCTCCCTTTCTTGCATCGGCATAGATGAATGTGGAGAGGGTTTCCAGACCTTCGTTACCTATCGTGAAGATGGTGACGGCGAAGTCATCGATACTCATCGTGACGGCAAGCATGAAACCGGAAATCATACCCGGCAATATCTCTGGGATGATGACCTTGCGAAGTGCCTGCATCGGAGAGGCGCCCAGATCGAGTGCCGCCTCATAGAGGTTCGGATTCATCTGCTTCAGTCTTGGCATCACACTCAGAATAACGTATGGCAGACAGAAGGTAATATGCGAGAGTACCACGGTAGTATACCCCTGCGGAATGCCCAGCGTGATGAAGAGCAGGAAGAGCGAGATACCGATGATGATGTCGCCGTTGAGTATCGGAATGTTGTTGACAAACTGTATGGCATTACGTGCATAGCGGTTGCGCAGGTTGTAGATGCTGATGGCTGTCAGGGTTCCGAAGAGCGTGGATACGGTTGCGGTAATCAGGGCGATGGTTACGGTATTGACCAGTGCCGCTGTGAGCGAATGGTGTGTACCTTCGGCAAAGAGATTCTTATAGAGCTGTAGCGAGAAACCCGTCCAGTTGCCCATCACCTTCGCTTCGGTAAACGAGAAGATAATGATGATGAAGATAGGGGAGTAGAGTAGCAGCAGGAGCAACCAGAGATAGCCCTGACAGAATACTTTCTTCATCATATCCTTACTGAATAATGACTGCATCATCTGATACCTCCTTCCTGTTTACTGCCATCACCTGCGATGAGGGTGGAGGCGCCGATGAGGAAAAGCATGATGAGCGAGAGGGCTGCACCGTAGTTCCACATCGAATTGTTGATGTTCTCCTGGATGGTGGTACCGAAGAGCTTGATGTTGTTCATCGTCAGCAGTTCGGAGATAGCGAAGGTAGAGATGGTTGGCATGAATACCATCAGGATGCCACTTGCTACGCCCGGCATGGAGAGGGGCAGGATGACCTTGAAGAACTGCTGCCAAGGCGATGCTCCCAGGTCTTCGGCTGCTTCGATATAGCTGCGGTCCATCTTCTGCAGGGTGTTGTAGATGGGGTAAATCATGAATGGGATGAAGTTGTAGACCATACCGAACAGGAGGGCGCCCTCACCCAGCGGAAGGTCGGCAAAATCGAAGAGGGCCACGGTGGCAAGTGTGCGCACCAGGATGTTTACCCACATCGGCAGAATGAAGAGCATGACGATGGTGTTGGCATACTTCATTCTGGTTTGTGTCAGAATATAGGCGGCCGGATAGCCCAGCAGAATGCAGAGCAGGGTGTTGAGAATGGCGATGCCTATCGAATACACAAAGGTGTTGATGGCTTCGGGGTGTGCCAGGAACTTCTGGAAGTTGTAGAGCGTCAGGGCTCCGTTCTCATCGGTAAATGCGAACACTACGATGAGAAGCAATGGCAGTACCACAAATATCGCTGCAAAGATGGCGTAAGGTATCGACCAGCTTTGTCGCGAAGAGATAAACTTGATAATGTTCAATTTATAATTGATAATTAGGAATTAATAATTTTTATTCAAACGAAATATTCTCCTGAGGAATGGTGATAGCCACATGATCGCCTAAATCCCATACATCCTGTGTATCTACATAGAGCTTCTCGCCCCAGTCGGTATCTATGGTGAGATGATAGTGGTCGCCCTTGTAGAGAATGAAGCTGATGTTGCCTGTAAAGGTTCCTTCGCTCTCGTTGTCGAAGAGTTCTATCTTGTTGAAAGGCACGTTCACCCGGATGGTTTCGTTTCCGTTTTCATCGGTCTGAATCTTGTCCTTTATTTCTTCCGGAATCTCCATCTGGTATTCGCATCCCAGGAATTCTATTGTTCCGTCGCCGTTTACCTTTGCATTGAAGGTATTGGTGATGCGCTCCTTTTTCATGATGTGAATATTGTCGGGTATCACGCTCATTCCTATCGTCTGGCCTACTTCGAAATGCTTGTAGTTCTGGATGAGAAATTCATTGCCCTTCTCGGTTTCTGCCAGCATCTCGTAGTGTACTCCCTTGAAGATAGAAGAGGTTATCTTGCCCACAAACTGGGCGTGGGTGGTATCGGTGGAAACTTCTATATCCTCAGGACGTATCACGACATCCACTTCCTGGTTGCAGCCGAAGCCCTTGTCTACACAAGGCAGTTCAGTACCTGCCACATTCACCAGACAGTCGTGGACCATTGTTCCGCAGAGAATATTGCTCTCGCCGATAAAGTCGGCTACGAAAGCATTGGCTGGTTCGTTGTAGATATCGGTAGGTGTACCTATCTGCTGTATCTCTCCCTCGCTCATCACCACGATGGTATTGCTCAGGGTGAGGGCTTCTTCCTGGTCGTGAGTTACGTATACGAAGGTAATGCCCAGGCGTTCGTGCATCTGCTTCAATTCCAGCTGCATGTCTTTACGCATCTTGAGGTCGAGTGCTGCAAGCGGTTCATCCAGGAGAAGAACTTCAGGTTCGTTGACAATGGCACGGGCGATGGCGATACGCTGCTGCTGACCGCCCGAAAGCGAGTTGACATCACGATATTCATAATCACTCATGTTTACCATCTTCAGGGCACGTTTTACCTTCGGCAAAATCTCTTCCTTCGGTGTGTGCTTGAGCTTCAAACCGAAGGCGATATTGTCGTAAACGTTGAGATGAGGGAACAGAGCGTATTTCTGGAATACCGTGTTCACATTTCGCTTGTAAGGAGGAAGGTTAGTAATATCGTTGCCGGCGATGGTGATGATGCCTTCGCTGGCGGTTTCAAACCCTGCCAAAAGTCTCAATAATGTCGTTTTTCCGCATCCCGAAGGACCCAGAATGGTCATAAATTCGCCCTTTCTCACATAGAGATTGATGTTGTTGAGGGCTGTTTTCTCGCCAAATCTTTTCGACACATTCTTAATATCTATGATATGCTGTGCTGTCTTGTTCATTTTTGTTGTAAATTTGCGTGCAAAGTTACTCATTTTTCGATAAATATTGAAAGAAACAAAGAAAAAGTTGTATCTTTGCAAACGTTTTGTAGTATCTGATATACAGAACTGAATAATTATTGAATAAATATACATACATGATTGTTACAATAGAATGGATGGAGGAGTGGTTCAGGCGTTTCGACCAGGAATATTTCGGGGGAAAACTGCCTGTTCCTGAACTCGGACTTACTCATGCCAAGACTCGGTTGGGGCAACTTGCCTATAAGCGGGCCTCCAGATGGGGACGCACCAAGCTCTACGATTTCAAGCTCTCCATGTCTACTTATTATGATATGACCGACAAGCAGGCAAAGAGTGTCTTGCTCCACGAGATGATACATTACATCATCGGTTATACGGGACTGAAAGATACCTCGGCTCACGGGATTGTGTTCAAGGGACTGATGGATAAGCTCAACAGCCAGTATGGCTGGGATATCAGAGTATCGACATCCACCAAGGGCTGGAAAGTAAGTGAAACTGTAAAAAGCAGGAAAGAGAAGAAGGGACCGCAAATTTATCTGATGCTTGCCATCGAGATGAATGATGGAAGACATTATCTCTCGAGAGTGAATCCGAGTTTTGCCCGTCGCATCGAAAATCAACTGAAGACGGTCAGGGAAGTGGTTTCTCATCAGTGGTATACTACGATGGAGAACTATTTCGAAGACTATCCGCAGGTGCGCAGCTTGAGAGGAAGGCGCATCTCGAAGGCCGATTTCGGAAAGTTGCTCAATGTGCTCACTCCCTTTCAGCTGTAATGTCGGGCGAATGTATAAGAAAAAGAATAACCAAAACTCATTAAAGATATAAAATGAAAGAAACCTGGAAAATGATAGCCCTGCTGGCAATAGCCATTGGAGGACTGCTGGCTTATGCCTTTATTCCAGAGCAAGTGGCTGAAAACATTCCGCTGAAACAGATTGGAATGGATGCGCTTACCGGTAAAAGCGAGGCAGAGCTTGCTGAAGAGGAAAAGGCTGACAGCATGATAAAAGAACCCGTGGATACGGCGGCGCAGCGAGTACTGATCTTCGGCGACTCGATGTCGGAATATCTAGGTCTGCGACTGGCTGATTATGCCAACAAGAACGGTCATAAGCTCACCTGTATTACCTGGGTGAGTTCGGACACCAGAAACTGGGCTACTACCGATACCCTGCAGCATTATATCCAACGTATCAAACCTACCTATGTCTTTGTATGTCTGGGCAGTAACGAACTATATACGTCTGATATGAAGGGATGTGAAAAACGCATCCGTGCCATCCTGAGCAAGATTGGTAATATTCCGACGATATGGATCGGTCCGCCAAACTGGTGTGAGGATAATGGATATAACAAACTCCTCCGTGAGGTGATGGGACCACGAGGCTATTATCCTAGTTACAAACTTACCTTCGAACGCCAGAAAGACGGCCGGCATCCGACTATGACTTCATCTGCCATGTGGATGGATAAGATTGTAGAGTGGATGAATAGCGGTCATTGTGTGCATCCGTTCCGATTGGAAATGCCGGATAAGCGTGACCGCAGATACAGACAGATTACCATCTTGCCTCCTGGAACAAAACACAGGGCTGACAGTACGGCTGTGAAGAAGGATTCTCTTTCTATGCCTGTTGAGGAAACTGTGCCTGAAACCCCAGAAAGTTCTGCTGCAACCAAGGAACCTGCAACTGCTGGAAAAACGGCTCCGGCTGCTGACAAGATGGTTCCAGCGGTAAAACATGTAAACCATAAAGACTCCGTATAAGAAAGAGTTCAATAAATAATATCTTCAGAACAGACAAATGAATTATTCAACATTCGAAATATGTGCCTTGTGGCATTGGATAGAGCGGCTGTTTGTTTATCAGGCAGATTCTCCGCTGATGATGGGCAGCATTCCGTTTGCGCTGCTCTTCATCTTCTTCCTTGCCATTTATACCCTGCTCAAGAGCTATTCGCGCACAGCCATGATGATGTATGTCATCTGCTTCAGCCTTTTTTTTGCCTATAAGGTGAACGGAATGGTGATGTGGATGCTGCCGCTTACGGCTTGCATCAATTATGCCGTAACCCAGGAAATGAGACTGCATGAAGGGAAGGCGCGCAAGGCGCTGCTCACCTTCGTGGTGCTTGTAGACCTGACTCTGCTGTGCTATTTCAAATATACCAATTTCATCATTGGCGATGTAGTCAACGAGATGTTCAGCACCAACTTCTCCCTGCAGTCTATTGCTCTGCCTGTAGGTATCTCGTTCTATACCTTCCAGGCTATCAGCTATGCGGTAGATACCTATAAGCGTAAGTTCGACATGGAGGTAACGCTCCTGGAATATTGCTTCTATCTCACCTTCTTTCCGCTGCTGATGGCGGGTCCTATCACCCGTGCCGCCAATCTGATACCCAGACTGAAACGAAACGAACAGGCTTCCAGTAGAATGCTGTGGACGGGACTCTTTCTCATCATGCTGGGACTGGTCAAGAAGAATATGCTGAGCGATTATATCGCACAGTTCAACAACTGGGTGTTTGATGCGCCGCAAACCTTCTCGGGTTTCGAGAATCTGGCAGCACTCTTCGGATACCCTGTCCAGATCTTCCTCGATTTCTCGGGATACAGCGATATGAGTATCGGTGTGGCAGCTATCCTGGGTTTCTATCTACCCGACAACTTCTATTTCCCTTACCGCTCACTCTCGGTTACCGAGTTTTGGCATCGCTGGCACATCTCGCTTTCCTTCTGGTTCCGCGATTATGTGTATATTCCGCTGGGCGGCAATCGCAAGGGGCTGCCGAGACAGCTGTTTAATATTCTGGTGGTATGGATGCTGACCGGTATCTGGCACGGTGCAGGATGGAATTTCCTGTTCTGGGGGCTGTGGTTTGCATTTTTCCTGATCCTGGAGAAATTATTCTTAGGAGATATTCTGGAAAGTGTGCCCAAGGTGTTCGGCAGGATCTATACGTTGGCGGTAGTACTGATCAGCTGGGTGTTTTTTGCACTGGAAAGTCCCGGAGATTCAATCCCTGCCACATCGATAAATCCCGGTGCATCTGCCACT
>OIHW01000214.1_pt1 | contig 21091 bp, 14 predicted proteins | sample 1582531 | NCBI WGS metagenome assembly OIHW01 (sample SAMN02675048, study PRJEB24791) | human gut metagenome, SKBSTL034 | isolation source: stool | host: Homo sapiens | place: USA
GACGACCCCCGCGCCGCCTACTTCGAGCAGGTGCAGAACGGTGTCTACGTCCGGATGGCACTTATCATGACACTGCTGGGCCTCAAGGACCCCAAAGCAGACAAGGAGGACAACTGAAATGCTGAACATTGATGAGATTCAGAACGGTATCGTTATCGACCATATCAAGGCAGGCACGGCCATCGGCCTGATGGACCTGCTGGGCATCAAGGGCAACCGCACCTCCAGTGTGGCCCTCATCCAGAACGCCCGCAGCCACAAGGCTGCATCGGGCCGGAAGGACATCATCAAGGTGGAGGGCGATGCCTCTTGGCTCAACCTCGACGTGCTGGCCTATCTCGACCCCGACATCAGCGTGACCGTCATCGAAAATGGCCGGGCCATCAAGAAGGAAAAGCCCCAGCCCCCCAAGCGTCTGGTCAACATCGTGCGGTGCAAGAACCCCCGCTGCATCTCCTCCATCGAGGAAGAGTGCGACCAGATCTTCGAGCTCAGCTCCAACGGCAAGTATCGCTGCATCTACTGTGAGCAGGAGCTGCAGGTCAAGCCGGAATGATCTCCTACTGATCAAAGCGCCCCCGTCAGCAATGCACTGACGGGGGCGCTTTTACGTTATGATGTGATTTTTAATGTCCAGATTGTGCCAGCGTGCGGCCATCAAGCTTCGCCCATTCTCTGCGGCCATTGGACGAACGGCCAAGTATAATAGATGCCGCAGCAGAGGCACTGGTGAATACATTGTCCTCGGCAAATACGTTATTCTGTATTATACCGATCCCTAGCAGAGTTTTTCTCTGTTCCACATAGTTCTGCGGCAATCCACTCGTCACATCTGGGGCAATGCGGCTGCCCTTCAATACCAGAAAACAGTCTTTATCGATAGGATACCCCATAGCGCTGCTCCCGCGACCAGCCAGCAAAAACAGACCTTCGTCCGTCCCACTTTGCCGGGAAGGATTCAACTCCCACTTTTCTGCAAACACTTCGCTCAGCATCGCCTGCCGCTTTTTCACAACATCCGGCGTCCATACAGGCTCATTGATGACCTGCGTCGTGAGAACATAGGAACTCGTGCCGCCTTTTGACTGGAAATATTTTTCCTTCTTGGTCGCGAAGCCATAATTCTGTGCCGCAGAATTTCTCTGCCGGGTCAGCGGCACAAGATTTGCGATGCGGTTGAGCCAATATTTACGCTCCTGCTCATCCGGCCAGAGTTCCAGCCAACTGCCATGGACAGGAGGATGCTGCGGCAGGACATGCTCGATGGTAAACAGCTTCTGATTATACGATGCCCCGCCGTCACTCATGAAAGAGTCCAGCCGCTGGATGATGTAGTTACGGCGCTGTGCGGTCATCGTATAAATTTCGCCATCCAGTGTCTGCTGGAATTGTTCTTTTTCCCAGTCAGTAAGCTCAATGTTTCTCAGTGGATCAGCCAGCGTGCTGTCAGGCCGACTTTCCATTTCCACCAGAAGCCATTTATACCGGTCTACGCGGTGGTTGACGTCCTGCGCGGTCACCAGTAGATAAGATGCCAGCCTTTCCAGCTTTCGGATAAACCAGAGAACGTATTCCGAATCATTCGGGTGCTCTGCGAGAAATTTGATAGCAGGTGGCATCCAGTCGGAGTTATTGGTCTTGTTCAGCCAGAAAAGCAGCCCGTTTACCTCGTCTGCATGATGCGTAGCAGTGAACTCGCAATTTTTCAGCTGAACGTAGGCATTCGTATAGGGTACAAGATAGTCATCGATCAGCTGTTCCGGGGATACCGTCTTTAACACGTACTCTTCAAACTCTTCCCGGAGGGTCTTTTTCTGGCGTTCCTTTACAAATATAGTACGGGTGTGAGTAAACACTTCATTGAACCCGTCACGTCCTGTCAACTCCTCCAGCCCTTCCCATTTTTCCGTGTAGCCCTGCTGTTTTTCTTTGGGAAGACTTCCAATAACAGTCGATTTGATGATGTCTGTCGGCAATAAGTCGAGTCCCCTGCTGTTCATGACCGTAAAAATACGGAACGCGGATTCCTGACTCGGCGTCGAAACGACCACCAGATAGCAACGGGTCAGCAAAAACTGTGTAAATCTTAGCCGATCATCGTCATTGCTGAACATTTCAGCAAAACTCTTGCGAAGCACAGCGCAGTTTTTCTGGATATGCAGCTTTGCCTCGGTGTCCAACACCGCCGGATCCAGCTGCCCCAATGCGTCCAGCTGAATATTCTGGATGTACTTATGGAAAAACGGCTGGTCTTTTTCCTTGAGGAATAATCTCGGCTGGGCCTCGATGCCCTCCAATACATTGCCCTTTTCCTGCAAATATTTTTTGCAGTCCATCTTATAGTCTTCGTTGTCAAATGTGTCGGCAAGAACTGCAAACAGGATGGACAGTGTCGTCAGGCGCTGCTGTCCATCGATGACATCGGCATAGCGGTTCTGTTCATCCTTGATAAGGACGATGCTACCCAGAAAGAAATTTTCTGTGTTCTCTGTCTGGAAAAATCCATATAAATCATCGAACAGCGCGCCCGTTTCATCTTCCGTCCATGCATAAGGGCGCTGGTAGCCCGGGATATGATACTCAAAATCCGAGCTGAATATCTTGGAAAGCGGATATTCTTTTCCGGTTATCTTGCTGCTTACCACACTGCTCATAGCAGGCCCTCTTTTTCTGTTGCTTTCGTACATCCGTTGTGTTTGCAGTATCCCTCAGACCTTCCGCCGCAGCAGGCTCAGGGGCGGCAGCTCGGGGGTGGGGATGGTGTAGTGCTCCATGGCGTGAGGGGTGGACTCCACCAGCTCACCGGCCTCATTTTTGATCCACGCAGGGGTCAGCGGGATGCTGCGGCCATCCGGGCAGAGGGCCTCCAGCGTGTCGCCGAGGCTCCACTTGCCCCGCTGCTGGCAGCTGGCGACGCCGTTCTCCCAGCCGTCCACGGTGCCCACGAACTCCCACTCGCGGATGTAGGTGGCGCTGTCGGTGGCCTGACGGGCCTGCTCCCGGCCAAAGTAGAAGCCCGGGGAGTAGTGGCGGTGGCTGGTGCGGGTCAGCTCGGCCAGCACCTCCTCCGGCAGCTCGAAGCTCTCGTTCATGGGGTCGGCCAGATACTGGTCGAGGGCGCGGCGGTAGGCGGCAGTCACGCTGGCGACGTAGTAGAAGGTCTTGGCGCGACCTTCGATCTTCAGGCTGTCCACGCCCGCCTTGCAGATGAGGTCGAGGAAGGGGGCGGTGCACAGGTCGTTGGCGTTCAGGATGTAGCTGCCGTCCTCGTTCTCGCCGATCTCGTAGAGCTGGCCCGGGCGGGTCTCCTCGCTGAGATAATACTTCCAGCGGCAGGGCTGGGCGCACTGGCCCCGGTTGGCGTCGCGGCCCGCCATGTAGTTGGAGAGCAGACAGCGGCCCGACACGCTCATGCACATGGCACCGTGGACGAAGGCCTCGATCTCCAGCTCCGGCGGGGTCTTGTCCCGGAGGGTGGCGATGTCCTGTAAGGTCATCTCCCGGGCCAGCACCACCCGCTTCGCGCCCATATTGTAGGCGGCGCGGGCTGCGGCCCAGTTGGTGATGCCGGTCTGGGTGGACATATGGACGTCGATGTCGGGCGCAAAGGTCTTGCAGGCGTCCAGAACGCCGAGGTCGGCCACGATGAAGGCGTCCACACCGGCGGCAGCCGCGTCCTTGATGGCCTGCGGCAGGCGGTCGGCCTCCTCATTGGTGGGCAGGGTGTTCATGGTCAGGTAGACCTTGCGGCCCCGGGCGTGGGCGTAGATGACGCCCTCTGTCAGCTGCTCGGGGGTGAAGTTGGTGGGTGCAGAGCGCATCCCGAACTCGGGCAGGGCGCAGTAGACGGCGTCCGCGCCGTAGTTGATGGCGTACCGCAGGCGCTCGAGGTCGCCCGCCGGGGCCAGAAGTTCCGGTATCTGTAACATGATATTCCTCATTTCATATTAACCCTCTCGGTTGCTGATATGACAGCTCTCCCAAAGGGGGCAACGATTTCGACCGCCGCCAGTGGCGGATACAGGGAGAAATTGTTGGGGCAGCGGCCAGCGGTATGCAAGCGATAGCGAAGCAGACGCTGGGAGCCGCAACCCGGGGTGCAAAGCACCCATTGGCAGGCCGGTCAGCGGCTGCCTTTTCCGTCAGGCTTGCGGGCTTCGCTTCTTATTTCAGGTTCTTATTTACTTTCGCCGCCGCATCGCAGTTTTTCTGATGGTCTGCGTAGGTGCGGGCGTAGTAGTAGTTTCCCTTGCGGTCGGTGACGAAGAAATAGGCGTCCTCTGCCTCCTCGTCGGGCTGGGGGGCGAGGGCGGCGCGGAGGGCCGCGATGCCGGGGTTGGAGATGGGTCCGGCAGGCAGGCCGGTGCAGGTGTAGGTGTCGTAGGCCGTCCGGATGTTCTCCGGGATGCTGTCCCAGCTGCCGTAATAGGGCGCGACCCAGTTCCAGAGATAGTTGTTGTCAGCGTCGCTCTGGACGTAGCTGGAGGTGTTGCTCTGGAGCTTGGGGTAGGGCGAACCCTCGGCCAGACGGTTGCGGAACACCTGCGCCACGTTGTCGTCCTGCGCGTTGCCCGCCTCCTCCTGCACGAAGGACGCCAGCGTCACCACATCGGGCAGGGTCATCCCCTGCTCTTCCATCGCCGCATACATCTCGTCGGTGATCTGCTTATCGAAGTGGGCATAGAACGTCTCCACATAATGATGGACGGTGTCGTCCTTCAAAAAGTCGTAGGTGTCCGGGAAAAGATAGCCCTCACACTTGAGGAAGCGGTCGGGGGCGTCCTTGTCGTCCGGGACGTACTGCCAGAACCGGTACGAGCTGAAATCGCCGGTGTTAGCCTCCGCAAGGAAGTCCTCGGCGCTGCACAGCCCCGCGTCCTCCATCTTCCGGGCGATGGCGATGGCCGTCGTGCCCTCGGGGAAGGTCAGCCGGACGCTGTCGGCCTGCGCGTAGGCAGAGAGGGCCGCGATGAGTCCATCGTAAGAATATCCCCCTGTTTGCAACGTAAAATCGCCATATTGGAGCTTCCCTGCTGCGCCCTTCTGACCCACATACCAGCGGAACAGGTAGGCAGAGCGGATGACTCCGGCATCCTTGAGCCTGTTGGCGATGGCGGCCACGCCGCTGCCCTGCGGGATGCTTACCGTTACTTCGGTGCCGGATTTCAGGCCGTTTCCGTTTATCTCCCGATAGGCAAACAGCGCCATGCCGCCCGCCGTCAGGATCACGACCAGCAGCACAGCCAATATAACTTTCGCTGCTCCGCCTTTTTTCTTCTTTCCTTGTTGTGCCATACGCACTCCTTTATCGTCCGTTCAGCTCTCCATCATCAGCCGCATATAGCTCTCTTCCACGTCGAAGGGTTCGGCGTCGAACCGGATCATGCCGTAGTCCTGCCGTCTGCCCTCGCCGAGGAAGAGGTTCTGGGCCGCGCCCACCGTGATGACGGCGCGCTCCACGATGACCTCCTTCTCCCGGGCGGCTTCCATCAGCACCTCGGCAGAGCGGTCGTCCTCGGCCATCATCTCCACAAAGTAGAGGGTGTTCTCCCGGCGGAAATAGACGCCGTAGCCCTTCCCGCTGGACACGATGGTGGCACCCCGGGCGTAGAGGTCGCCCAGCACGACGGCCATCCGCTCCGGCGGGAGCTGGACGGTGTCGGGGCAGAAGCGCTCCCGCAGCTCACAGAGCTTGCGGGCGGTGACGGAGTCGAACTCGGCCTGACTCCACAGGTTGCGGGACACCTCCCGGGGCAGGCAGCGGAGGGGGAAGGCCCAGCGGAAGCCCTTGCTTTCCAGCAGAGCGGCCTGCTCCTGCCCCTGCGGCACAGCCACCGTGAAGCCCGCCCCCCGCAGCTTCTGCTGGGCGCAGAGATAGTCCACGAGGCCCGCGAGGAGCAGCTCGCCCTTCCCGCACAGGCCATAAAGATAGCTGCCGCTGCGGCTCCTGAGGGTGACCGGCACGGCCAGCGCAGCGGCCTCGAGCCGTCCGTTCTCCTCGGCGACATAGACATTCTCCACCCCGGCGAACTGTTCCAGAGCGGTCTTGGCAAAGGCGGCGCTGTCGCCCCGCTCTGCCTGCCACAGTGCCACGACTGCCGCCTCTTCAGACGGCTGCATCAAACGATACATCGATAGTATCCCTCCCTTTTTCGCGGTTATCCGAGCACGTTTCCGGCCAGCGCCTGCACCTCGGCCTGAATGTCCTCGATGGTGCGCATGGCCCCGTCCACCGTGCAGTGGACGGTGGCCCAGCCCAGATGCTCCGCGCAGTACTCGGCGGCGCGGCGGCTGCGGGCCAGATATTCGGTGTCCTTTTCGTGGACGTCCTTCCTGCTCTCGTCGCCGTGGTAGCGGCCGGTCATGAGCTTCTGGCTCACGGCGGGGTCTACCTGTAAGTAAACGACGGCGTCCGGCGCGGGCAGGCCTAAAAGCTGGTACTCATATTCAAAGGCCCAGCGGAGGAAGCCGTCCCACTGGTCGGGCGGGAGCTTGGAACACTGGTGGACGGCGTTCGACGTGGTGTAGCGGTCGGCGATGACGATGCCGCCCGCCTCATAGAAGCTGCCCCATTTGGTCTTATAGCTGGCGTACCGGTCCACGGCGTAGAAGCTGGACGCGGCGTAGGGGTTGACGTCGTCGGGCCTGCTGCCGAACTGGCCGGAGAGGTACATCTTTACCAGCGCGCTGGAATCGCTCTCGTAGTCCGGGAAGGTGATCTCCATCACCCTGCGGCCGCTCCCGGCCAGATGGGCGGCCAGAAGCTTTGCCTGCGTGGCCTTGCCGGAGCCGTCCAGACCCTCGAGGACGAGAAGCCTGCCCTTGCTCATTCTGCCCTCTCCCCTTTCAGCGCGGCGTACCGGGCGCGGACCTCAGCGGTGCGGCCGCAGCACATCCTGCCCTCCGGGCAGGGGCCGGACACGCAGGCCGGGCCAGCGGTGCGGAAGAGATGGGGTGCCACCGGGTAGACCAGCCGCAGCATCTCCTCGGCCAGCTGCCGGATCTCCCACTGGGCGCGGCTGCAGCAGCGGAGGTGGAAGAAATTCTGGAGGCTGCGGGCGTTCATGGTCACGACCATCTTGGTCTCGCAGGCGTTGGGCAGGACGAAACGGGCGTCCTCGTTGGCCTGCTTGGAGGCCTTGGCCCGGGCCTGCTTTTCGGGCAGGCCCTCGGCCATCAGGCGGGCGGTGTGGCCCTCTTCCAGCTTCTTCACAAGGTCGAGGTAGCGCTTGGCATCCTCGTCCATGCTCTCGAGGAAAGCCGCCTTTGCCTCGGGGATGGCCTCGATCTCGGGCGGGATGACGTAGCGGAAATCGTCCAGACGGACGTACCGCTGGCTCTGGACGCTGAAGGACGCGATGCGGTGGCGGGTGATCTGGGCCAGCAGGGTGCGGCTCACCCCCTCGATGCCGAAGGTGAAGCTGGCGTGCTCGATGGGGCTGGCGTGGCCCACGTCGCTGAGCATGGTCAGGAAGCGGGCGGTCTTTTCCTCATCCAGCCCATCCAGAAGGTCGGTGATGTGGGCGTCGGAGTAGCAGAGCTTCGCCGCCGCCGCCACCACCTTCTCCGGCTCCGGCGTGTGTGCGATCAATCGGACAGTCATCATTTTTTCTCATTCCTCCGTCGTTATCTTCACAAGGGGCGCATAGTTTGCCATGGTCTTCTTCACGCCCACCTTCTCGAAGCGGATCTCCACGATCTGGTCGCCTGCGGCGGGCTTGACCTTCAGCACCTCGCCCCGGCCAAAGACCTTGTGCTCCACGATGTCGCCCGGCTCGTAGTGCTTGGGGCCGGTGGAGGCGGGACGGGGCGCAGGAGCAGCCGGGCTTACGCCGCCGCCTGCGGGCCGGACCGGCGCTTTGGGGGCCGTCGGGCGGCCATAGCCGCTGCCGAAGCCGGACGGGCCGGAGCTGCTGCCATAGCCCGACGCGGTACTGCCCCGGCCCGCATAGTCCGCGCCGAAGCTGCGGTTTCCGGACGAAGGGGCGTTGTATTCCTGATTAAGGTAGCCGCCGCGGCCGGAGGCCGAACGCCCCCAGCCGGAGGGGCCGGAGTAGCCCGACGCACCGCCCGGGACGGTATCACCGCCCCAGCTGCTGCCCCAGCCGCCCAGACGGGAGCGCTGCTCCAGCACCGGGCTGCGGGTCTCCTCGAGGTACTCTGGCTCGATCTCCCGGAGGAAGCGGCTCGGCTCGTTGCGCTGGGTGCGGCCATAGAGCATCCGGGTGACGCTGTTGGAGATGTACAGCTCCTTCTTGGCGCGGGTGATGCCGACATAGGCCAAGCGGCGCTCCTCCTCGAGGTCGGCCTCAGAATACTTGCTCATCTCACTGGGGAAGACCCCCTCTTCCATGCCAATGAGGAATACATAGGGGAACTCGAGGCCCTTGGCGGAGTGGATGGTCATGAGCACCACCTGATCGGCGCTCTCGTTGTAGCTGTCGATGTCGCTGATGAGGGCGATGTCCTCCAAGTAGCCCTCCAGGGAGGCCTCCTCCCCGTGCTGGTCGCAGTAGCTCTTGACGTTGTTGACCAGCTGGCCGAGGTTCTGCAGGCGGTCGGCGGCGTCCTCATGGCCCTTGGCGGCGTCGGCCTCCAGCATGGCGCGGTAGCCCGTCAGCTCGATGACATCGGCGGCGAACTCGTCCAGCGTCTTCGTTTCCAGCGATTCCTGCAATTTCTGGTAGATGTCCCAGAATTTATACAGCGGCGCAATGGCGCGGCTGAGCTTGGCGTACTGGTCGGCCTGCGAGATGACGTCCAGCATACTCACGCCCTGCTGGGCCGCGAGGTCGGCGATGACCTCGACAGTCGTTGCGCCGATTTTACGCGCAGGCTCGTTGATGATGCGGCGGAGGCGGATGTCGTCCCGGGGGTTGGCCACAATGGACATATAGGAGTGGATGTCCTTGACCTCCTTGCGGTCATTGAAGCGCTGGCCGCCCACGATCTTGTGGGGGATGCCGGCGCGGGTGAAATAGCTTTCGATGGGGGCCGACTGGGCGTTCATCCGGTAGAGGATGGCGTGGTCGGCCAGATGGCCGCCCGCCTTGAGGTGCTGGCCGATGACGTCGGCGATGTGCATGGCCTCATCCTGCTCGTTCTCGGCGGTGTAGACCTGCACCTTGTCGCCCTCTCCGTTCTTGGTCCAGAGGGTCTTGCCCTTCCGCTCGGTGTTGTGCTGGATGACGCAGTTGGCGGCGTTCAGGATGTTGGAGGTAGAGCGGTAGTTCTGCTCAAGGCGGATGGTCTTGGTGCCCTTATAGATGCGCTCGAAGTTGAGGATGTTTTCGATGGTCGCGCCCCGGAAGCGGTAGATGCTCTGGTCGTCGTCGCCCACGACGCAGATGTTCTTCTCCGGGCCGGTGAGGAGACTGACGAGGCGGAACTGGGCCACGCTGGTGTCCTGATACTCGTCCACCAGCAGGTATTTGTACTTGTTCTGGTAGAACTCACGGACGTCCTCGTGCTCCGACAGCAGGATGACCGTCTGGTAGATGAGGTCGTCGAAATCGAAAGCACCAGCTTCTTTGAGCTTCCGCTCGTAGGCGGCGTAGACCTTGGCCGCGAGGGCGCCCTTGGTGTCCCGGGCGGGGGTGCGCAGGGCCTCTTCGGGGCTGATGAGCTGGTCTTTCCAGCGGCTCATCTGGTTGATGGCGCTCTTGATGGGGAAGAACTTGTCGTCTACGCTCAGCTCCTTGTACACCGTCTTCATGACCCGCTGGGCGTCGTCGGTGTCGTAGATGGTGAAGCTGCGGGGGTAGCCGATCTCCTCGGCCCAGCGGCGGAGAATGCGGACGCAGGCGGAGTGGAAGGTGGAGGCGAAGACCTCGTCCCCCTCTTCCCCGCCCAGCATCCGGCGCAGGCGCTCTTTCAGCTCTCCGGCGGCCTTGTTGGTGAAGGTGATGGCCATGACGTTCCAGCTGCGGACGGCGTTCTGGCGGAGCATCCCGTCCAGCCACACCGGGGCGTCGGTGCCGGTCATGATGGCGGTGCGCAGGGCCTTCACATCCTCCTCCGTGACCTCCCGGGGCGTCCATTTCGAGCCGTGGGCCGAGCCGAAGCGGATGAGGTTGGCGATGCGGTTGACCAGCACAGTGGTCTTGCCGCTGCCTGCCCCCGCGAGGATGAGGAGCGGGCCGTCGGTGGTGAACACCGCCTGCCGCTGCATCTCGTTCAGCCGTCCGAACTGCTTTTCGATATAGGTATCACGCAAAGCGCAGAATTGTTGTGCGAGATCTGTTGCCATTGTTTCACCTGTTCTTTTCGTTCATTTCTGGATAAACCACTTGATTTATAGTATATCACATTTCGAAAAAGTTGTACATAAAAACAGCCGGAAACGTCTGTGCAAGCCGGGTGCTTGCGGGGCTGAACCTCTCCGTCATCGCTTACGCGATGCCACCTCCCCTATCGAGGGGAGGCCTTGGCATATCGGAAACTTTCCCTCCTCGCCAGAGGCTCCCCTACTAGGGGAGCTGGCTGCGAAGCAGACTGAGAGGTTGTACGAAGGGGGAGCCTCTGGCGAAGAGGGCAGCTTTTCAGACGATTCCCAAAGCCCCAAAACAAAAACCGCCCCATCGCGGAAAATGCCACGATGGAGCGGAGATATTCAGGAAATGCTTAGCCGAAGATGTTGATAAGGATACCAGCAGCGACGGCAGAGCCAATGACGCCGGCCACGTTGGGGCCCATGGCGTGCATCAGCAGGAAGTTGGAGGGGTTCTCGCTCTGGCCCACCTTCTGAGAGACGCGGGCAGCCATAGGCACAGCGGAAACGCCTGCGGAGCCGATCAGGGGGTTGACCTGACCGCCGGTGAGGATGTACATGACCTTGCCGCAGATGACACCGGCAGCGGTGCCGAAGGAGAAGGCGATGAGGCCCAGCACGATGATGAACAGGGTGCGGGAGTTGAGGAAGGTGTTGGCGGAGGTGGTGCAGCCGACGGACAGGGCAAGGAAGATGGTGATGATGTTCATCAGCTCATTGCCAGCGGTCTTCTGGATACGATCCACGACGCCGCACTCCTTCATCAGGTTGCCCAGCATCAGCATACCGACCAGAACGGCGGCATCGGGCACGATGAGGGAGACGATGATGGCGACCATGATGGGGAAGATGATCCTCTCGGTCTTGGTCACGGTGCGCAGCTGCTTCATCACGACGGTACGCTCCTTCTTGGAGGTCAGAGCCTTCATGATGGGGGGCTGGATGACGGGCACCAGAGCCATGTAGCTGTAGGCCGCGACGGCGATGGAGCCAAGCAGCTCAGGAGCCAGACGGGAGGTGACGAAGATAGCGGTAGGGCCGTCTGCGCCGCCGATGATGGAGATGGCGGCAGACTGCTTCTGGGTGAAGTCCACCAGACCGGTCGCGGCCAGCAGACGAGCGCCCATGTAGGTGCCGAAGATGCCGAACTGAGCGGCAGCGCCCAGCAGCAGGCTCTTGGGGTTGGAGATCAGGGGGGCGAAGTCGGTCATGGTGCCGATGCCGAGGAAGATCAGCGGCGGGTAGATGCCCAGCTTGACGCCCATGTAGAGCATATCGGCCAGACCGCCGTTGTTCAGGATCTCGATCCACATCGGGTGCTCGAGGCCGTCACCGACGAAATACTGCATATGGATGACGCCGCTGCCGGGGAGGTTGGCCAGGATCATGCCGAAGGCCATAGGCAGCAGGATCAGAGGCTCGAACTCCTTGACGATCGCAAGGTAGAGCAGGAAGCAGCCCACGCAGATCATCACGGCGTAGAGCATACCGCCCGGCTCACCGAACCGGGCAAAGCCGGAACTCTGGAAAATACCGACCAGAGTATCAATAAACTGAGTCATGTTTTTCCTCCTGTGTTAAAAGGGCGCGGTAGTGTCGTTGACGCCAGCCTTGCCCCAGCCATTCTTGCCGCGGCGGACTGCCTTCAGCACGTACTTGCCGTTGCCCATAGAGTAGATGGCTGCCATGATGGCTGCCACAACGTCGCCGGGGATGCCTGCCTCCACCTGCGGGGCAGCAGCCTTTGCGGGTGCGGCAGCGGGCGCAGCGGCCTGTTTCACAGGAGCAGCCGGTTTTGCAGCAGACGCAGCCTTGGCGGCTGCCTTCTTGCTGTTCATGGCGTCAAAGATCTTGCCCTCCAGCGTGATGATGGCCATCAGCAGGACGAGGATCAGAAACACCAGCACAATACCGGTTATGGTAACGATCACATCATAACCTAAATCCATGGTCTTCCTCCTAGTTACTTTTTTCTTTGCCGACCGCCGGGCGGACAGCAAAAACCGATTTGAAAGTATTATACAATATTTTCCGGGTCGATTCAACAACTATGAACAAAAATCATGTTCTTCTTCACCAGACTGTGAACAAGCCCTCAGCGGCGGCCCATGCGGGGGGTGGCGTCGGTGAAGCCGGTCTCCAGCTTGTCGCCCATCCGCAGGCTCATGGCCGTGCCCAGCGCCACGCAGTTGACGGGGTCGGGCGAGACCGTCACCTCCACCTTCAGCTCCTGACTGAGGTACTCGGGCAGGCCGTGGAGCTGTGCGCCGCCGCCCGTGAGGACAACGCCGTTGCGGTAGATGTCACCGGCCAGCTCGGGGGGCGTCTTTTCCAGCACCTGATGGGCGGCGGTGCCGATCTGCTCGCTCAGGCGCATGACCGGCTCGTAGAGGTCGGCGGTGGAGACGTTGACCCGGACGGGCAGGCCGGTGAGCAGGCTGCGGCCCTTGATCTCCATCGTCTCGTTGAAGTCGGCCTTCTGGGGGCAGCAGGCCACGTTCTTTTTCAGGTTCTCGGCGGTGCGCTGGCCGATGGCGATGCTGAACTTGTTGCGCACGAACTTGAGGATCTCCTCGTCGTAGTGGTTGCCCGCGACGCGGACGCTGGTGGCCTTGACCTTGCCGCCGAGGCTCAGCACGGCGATGTCGGTGGTGCCGCCGCCGATGTCGATGATCATCCGGCCATCGGGGACGGTGATGTCGATGCCGGAGCCGAGGGCGGCGGCGATCGGCTCATCAATGAGGTAGACCTGACGGGCACCGGCGGCCATGACGGCCTCCACCACGGCGTCGCTCTCGATGCCGGTGATGGCGGCGGGCACGCAGACGGCCACCCGGGGCTTGACCATGTGGGAGCTGTAGACCTGATTGACGAAGCGGCAGATCAGCTCGCGGGTCATGGTGTGGTCGCTGATGACGCCGTCCTTCAGCGGGAAGATGGCGGAGATGTAGTTGGGCGTGCGGCCCACCATTGCGAGGGCCTTGTCTCCTGCCTCGAGCACGCAGTTCTTGCGGGTGTCCACCGCCACTACGCTGGGCTGGTTGAGGACGACGCCCTGCCCCTCCTGCGCGATGATGATGGTCGTCGTACCAAGATCGATACCGATGTCGTTCTGTGCCATAGTCGTGAATTCCTTTCTCTGCTGCCCCATTCTCTATTGCGATCGCCCATCTCCGGGCGAGGGTCATCAAAACACATTATAGTATAGCATATCTGAGGGGAAAAAGAAACCCTCTGCGGGGGCTTTGCGGCGACGCACGGGCAGGCTGTCCTTCGTACAACCTCTCAGTCTCGTCGCAGGCTCCTCGCCAGCTCCCCTTGTAGGGGAGCCTCTGGCGAAGAGGGAAACTTTCCGGGTAAAGGCGAAACTTTCCGGTATGCCAAGGCCTCCCCTCGATAGGGGAGGTGGCACGCCGTCAGGCGTGACGGAGAGGTTATCCCCGCCTGTGGCGCACGGGCAGGCCGCCTGTCAATCCTCTTTTATCTTTCCTGCTCCGGCGGCAGAGCCTCCGCCAGCAGGGCCGCGAGGCCGCTGTAGCGGAGGTTCTGGCGGACGTTGGACATCATCCGGTTGACGACGTCCCGGCGGCCCACCACGATGCAGAGCTTCCGGCCCCGGGTGACGCCGGTGTAGAAGAGGTTGCGGTAGCACAGGCGGGGCGGCACCTGCGCCGCCGGGAGGATGACCGCCGGGAACTCGCTGCCCTGACTCTTGTGCACCGTGATGGCATAGGCGATCTCCAGCTCGTTGAGGTTCTCGGCGGGGTAGACCAGCCGCCGGTCGTCCATCCGCACCACCATCGAGCGGCTGCGGGGGTCGATGGACTCCACGATGCCGATGTCGCCGTTGTACGCCCCTACCCCCTGCTCTCCGCCGATGCGCTGCCATGTGATCTCGTAGTTGTTACGCACCTGCATCACCTTGTCGCCCACCCGGAAGACCCGGGCCGCGCTCTGCAATTCCGGCCTGCCCTTCTGGGGCGGGTTGAGCAGGGCCTGCAGCTCCACGTTGAGGGCCTGCGTGCCGGTGGGGCCGAGCTTGGTGGGGCAGAGCACCTGAATGTCCTTCACCGGGTCGAACTGGTAGCTGCGGGGCAGGCGGGTGGTCACGAGGTCGCAGACGAGCTTTTGCGCCGCGTCGCCATCCGACTCAAGGAAGAAGAAATCGTCCGTTTTGCCGCCCTTTTTCAGCGGCTCGCCCGAGATGATGTGGTGGGCGTTCTCCACGATGAGGCTCTGGGCCGCCTGCCGGAAGATCTCGTTGAGGCAGACTGTGGGCACCAGCCCCGAGCGGATGACCTCGCCAAGGATGTTGCCCGGGCCGACGCTGGGCAGCTGGTCGGCGTCGCCCACCATGATGATGCGGCAGCTGTACCGCAGGGCCGCGATGAGGGCCTGAAACAGCCTGACGTCCACCATGCTCATCTCGTCGAGGATGACCACATCGCATTTGAGGAGGTTCTTGTCGTTGTGGATGAAGCTGACCACGCCGCCGGTGTAGTCCACCTCCAGCAGACGGTGGATGGTGGAGGCCTTGCGGCCTGTCAGCTCGCTCAGACGCTTGGCGGCCCGGCCCGTGGGGGCGCAGAGGGCCACCCGCTCGGCCTGATCTTCCAGAAGCTGCAGGATGGCGTTGACGGTGGTGGTCTTGCCGGTGCCGGGGCCGCCGGTGAGGACGAGGCAGTTTTCGGTCATAGCCTTCCGGATGGCCTCCCGCTGCAGGGGCGCGTAGGCGAAGCCCTGCGCCAGCTCCAGAATCTGGATGTTTTTGTCGAGGCCGTGGGCCGTCTGCTTCCCCCGTTTCGTCAGCAGGGCCAGACGGTCGGCGATGTCCTGCTCGGCGGCCAGAAGGTCGGGCAGGTAGATATATTCCGTGCCGTCGAAGGTCTTTTCCGCCAGCGTCTCCGCCCCGAGGCAGCGGGCGAGGGCCTCGTCCAGCTTTTCGGGGGGCTGGTGGATGAAGTTCGAGGCCGTGGCCAGCAGCTGGGCGCGGGGCAGGCAGGTGTGGCCGTTGCCCGCGTTGTGGCGGAGGGTGCGCAGGAGGGCGGCTTCCAGCCGCTGGGCGCAGTCCCCCGCCATCTGGTAATACTGGGCGATGCTGTCGGCGTGGCGGAAGTCCAGCTGAAGCGGCTCGCCGCAGAGCAGATAGGGGTTCTGCTGGATGGCCGTCATGGCCCCCGGGCCGAAGGTGCGGAAGACTTCCATCGCCCGGCGGGGGCTGATCTCGAACTGGGCCAGATAGGCGATCAGCTCCCGCATCCCGAACATCCGCTTGAACTCCTGCTGGATGCGGTCGGCCTTGTCCGCCGAGATGCCCGGGATGAGGGTGAGCTGGGCGGGGTCGTTGGCGATGACCTCCAGCGCCGCCGCGCCGAACTTGTCGATGATCTTGTCCGCCGTCCGTGCGCCGATGTAGGGCAGCGACCGGCTGGCGAGGAAGGCATAGACGGCCTCGAGGTCTTTGGGCATATCGGTCTCGCACTCCTGTGCGTGGAACTGCCGCCCGTAGGTGGCGTGGTTCTCGTACCGCCCCCGGCAGACGACGCTCTCCCCTGCATGAAGCTCCCCCACCACGCCGCAGACCACCGTTACCACACCGCCGCCCGATACCTCGAACACGGTGTAGCCGTTGTCCTCGTTCTGGTAGATGATGTCCTCCACCGTGCCTTCCAGCTGTTCCAGCTCCCGCTCCATCGTCCCGCCTCCTCGTTTTGACACAACTATATATAGTATAGCGGTTTTGGGGGGATTTGTAAATATGGGGGAGCTTTGAAGGTCAGGCTGGTCTTCATCGGGGAGCCTCTGGCGAAGAGGGCAGGTTTCCGGGTAACGGCGAAGCTGCCCATGAGCGAAAGGCGCAAAAACGCCCCCTTGGAGCTGCCGCTCCTTGGGGGCGTTTCGTTTGGTGAAGCTATCAGAAGTTCCGCAGTCTCTCAATCCTCCACCCTCGCTGCGGCAAGCTCCTTTGTCAGGCGCTTGCGGACGGCGAAGTAGGCCGGGATGAGGAAGAAGCAGGCGAAGAACCATGCCACGGGGTTGGCGATGCAGGCCGCGAAGTAGCCCCAGAGGGGCACGAACCAGCAGCCCACCATGACGCGGGCCACCATCTCGGCCACGCCTGCGAACATGGCAAGGCCCGAGTAGCCCAGACCCTGAATGGTGTAGCGGTAGATGATGAGGACGGCCAGCGGGATGTAGAAGAGGCTGTTCCAGAAGATGAAGCTCCGGGCGTTGGCCATGATCTCCACCTCGCTGCTCTCGAGGAAGAGGCTGATGAGGGGCACGTCCATCACCCGCAGGATGAGGAAGGAGACCACGCTGTAGACGCAGCCGATGCCCAGCGCGGTGGTGACGCCCTTGTCCACACGCTTCAGGTCGTGGGCGCCCATGTTCTGGCTGGCGTAGGTGGTCATGGCGGTGCCGATGCTCTCCAGCGGCACCGAGAGGAACTGGGCCGCCTTGCCGCCTGCGGTCTGCGCGGCCACGATGCTGCTGCCCAGACCGTTCACCGCGCCCTGCAGCACGACGCTGCCGATGGCGGTGATGCTGCACTGCAAGCCCATGGGGATGCCCATGTTGCAGAGCTTGAGGCAGTGGCTGGCGCTCAGACGGCCCTCTTCCCCGCTCCACTTCAGCTCCGGGTAGTGGCGGACGATGTAGACGAGGCTGCCGATGCCCGCCACCGCCTGACTGAACACGGTGGCGAAGGCCGCGCCGAAGGCCCCCATCCGGAAGATGAGGATGCAGAGCAGGTCGAGGCCGATGTTCAGCACGCTGGCCACCAGCAGGAAGTACAGCGGCCGCTTGCTGTCGCCCAGCGCACGCATGAGGGCGCTGGTGACGTTGTACAGCAGGGTGAAGGGGATGCCCCAGAAGATGGTGCGGATGTAGATGTCCGCGATGTCGATGATGTTGTCGGGGGTATTGGTCCAGACCAGCACCGCCCGGGTCAGGGCCACCGTCACCACCGTGAGCACGGCGGCGAAAAAGAGACTCAGCCAGACGGTGTTGGCGGTGTAGCGCCGCATCTCGCGGTAGTCCTTCGCGCCGAAGGTCCACGAGATGGGGATGGAGAAGCCGCAGGCGATGCCGTTGACGAAGCCCAGCACCAGATAGTTCAGGCCGCCCACGCTGCCCACCGCCGCCAGCGCATCCACGCCCACGAAGCGGCCCACGATGATGGTGTCGGCCAGATTGTAGAACTGCTGGAACAGGCTGCCCAGCATCAGCGGCACCGCAAAGGCAAGGATGAGCCTGAGCGGGCTGCCCTGTGTCATGTCTTTTGTCATACAAAGCCCCTCCCCGGGCGGTCACTTAACATTTCTTTGCCGGATTTTTGCCGACAAAAACGCCCTGCCGGACGAGGGGCAGGACGTTTTGCGTTTCATGAGTGGTATTATACTCAGCTCATCGTGATTTTGCAAGGGGTTTTGGGCAGATTTCTTCGTACAACATTGCTATTTTCTATCGGCGGTTTTTGGTGATTGTGCTCAGGTCAGTTTCCGCGTCCCGCGTGCCGGCCCCGAGGGCCGCGGGGTTCGCCGGTCTTATCGCCGTCTCTGCCTGCCTGTGCCCCGCGAGGGCCTGCCTCGGTCTGCCGGGAGGAATCATCCCGCCTGCCCTGCTGGCCGCGAGGGCCGGCAGTATCGGTCTGTTCCTCCGCCGGGGTCTTCTCCGTGAAAGGCTGAATGGTTATCTTTTCCTCGTCCTCAAGAAGCGGTATCCGGATGGAGTCTTCCGGCCCGGGGGCTGCGGCCTGCTCCGGCTGCGGGGCCGTGGTAAGGCTCTCCGGCGAGAGAGTCGGGAGGCCGCTGAGGTCGCCGACGGAGGGGGCCGGGTCGTCCTTCTTGCCGTCCTGCTTCCCGCCCGCGAGCTTCACGATGTTACCGGTAAATGTCTTCCACACCGTCGGCTCGGAGGCGGACTGCTTCGGCTGCTGGGCCGTGGTAAGGCTGTCCGGCGAGAGAGTCGTCAGCCCGCTGAGGTCACCGACGGCACCCGTTCCCGGCTGAGTCAGCCCGGGCAGTCCGCTCAGGGAGCCGCCTTCCCGACCGGAGAGGACCGTTCCCCATTGCTCTTTCTCCTGCTTGCGGCGGGCGATCGCCTCCTCCACCCGGGCGGTCTCCTGCGCTTTCTGCTCCTCATCGCCAACGCGGTACACGAGGATCAGTTCCTTGCCGCTTTGGCGCAGGACGGCCTCATCCGAGAATGTTTTTCTATCATATCCCGTCTGCCCCACAACATGGAACCGATAACGCCCTTCATGGGACAGCTCGAGTTCGAACGCACCATTCACGCCGACCAGATCTTTGATCCGGGCCAGCGGAATGACGGCCTCCATCTCCCGCCCTTCCCCATCAAGGAACCGGATGCGAAGCTCATGGACCTCCTCTGCAAGCTCCCGCAGCGAGTCGCCTGTCATCCGAAAGAGTGTGCCGTGGGCATCGAAGCTCAGGACCTTGTTGACCGGGTCATACTCCGCCGTGGCCACGTCCCCCAGCTCCTGTGTGCCATCCGGATGGGTGATCACGCCGGTGGTCTCGTACATCTGCTTCACGCGGCCCGGCACCTCGCCAGCCTGCGTGTTCGGAGCGTCGTCCTCGTCGTCGTCCTCGTCGTCGTTGTTCTCGGTATCATCGGGCTGTTCCGGATTGTCCGGCTTGCCCGGCTTGTCCGGCTGCTCCGGCTGGGAGGGCGTCCGCCGGTCGTAGCTGTAGTCCTCCTTCTTCTTCCCGTCGGGGTCGTAGCGGGTCAGACTGCCGCCCGTCACCTTGTGGTCGTCGTCGGAGAGGGCGTCATTGGAGATCTCGCCGACATCTCCGCCGCCGATGGCCGCAGTTTTGCCGCCGGTGCTGGCGCCCGCCTTGGCCTCCACCTCGGCGTCGCCGGAGATGATGATGTGATTGGGGTTGTCGGGGTTGCTGGGCGGCGCATCCGGGTCTATCTCGCGGCCTTCCGTGCCTGCGCCGTCGCCGATGCCAGCCGCGCCGGGGCGGGAGGGATGCAGATTTTCATTCGCATCGCCGCCCGTGGCCGACACCTTGCCGCCGGAAATTTCGATGTCGCGGCCCGAGCCGTACACACCGCCGCCGATACCGGCAGCGCCCTCGCCGCCCACGGCCTCTATCGTGCCGCCGGTGATCTTGATGTTGCTGCCGGTGCTCTCCATTCCGCCGCCGATGCCTGCGCCACCGTTGTCGCCGCCCTCGGCGGTGAGGGAGCCGTCCTTGCCCTTGTCGTCCTTGATGGTCAGGGTGCCCTCTGGCTCGTGGCCGTCCTTCTCGAGGCCCGCATTGTAGCCGCCGCTCTTCAGCTCGTTTTTGCCGTCCAGCTCGATGGTCGCATCTCCATTGCCCTCGACCCGGACAGCAGCTTCGCCCTTATCGCTGGCGTCGATCTTCAGGTCGTCGAAGGTGACGTCCACGTTGCCCTTGGAGGTGTCGATGGTGACGGTGTTCTCCTTCGACTCGCCGGTGATGACGGTATCGGTGTCCTCCACATCCTTCTCGCCCTGTGTGACCCTGTTCGTGCCTTCGGCGTCGCCCGCCTTCACGGTGATGTCGCCGTCGGCGATGTTCCATGTTCCCGCATAGGCCGGGATGCCGGAGCTTACCACGATGCCCGCGATGACGGCGGCGGCTACGCCCCGCCGGAGTGCGCTTTTCAGTCTCATAGTCTGTCTCCTTTCGTTCTGTGTATCATGCAATGCCGTCGCCGCGGCTCAGGTTCTCCTTTGAGGGGCTAGGGACTCGTCAAGCCCGATTCTCGGCGTTTCCGTTCTCGCAGGCTCGAGCCACCAATCCAAACTCGGGTGGTCGGCCCTTTTTTTCGCGAGTTGGAAGTCCATCTCCCGCTTTTGTTTCAGTAATTCGTCGAGTTCACGTCTGAGTTCTTCACTCGTTTTTCGCTCTACCTCTTCGTGTTCGTGGGTCAATATCAGCCACTCCTCCACCTCTGGTATCCACAACTCCCGAAAGCGCTCCGACAGGTCATCCCGCGTTTCGCCGTCCAGCCGGAGGCTGATGTCCTCCCTGTTCTGCTTCAGCTCCACGTCAGCGTCCTCGCCCGCCGCGTCGGCCATCTTTTCCACGCTATAGTGGGTCATGGTGTCCTGATACCGGAAGAAGATGTCCTCCACGCCGTCCTCCCGGAGGCTGGGGATGTCGGTGGTGACGGTGGAGCGGGGGGCGGCGCTCTCAATAAGCACCGCACCCCTCGAGGTGAGATCCTCTCCGGCGTCGGAGGCCTTTACGCTGCCGACCATGGGGCCGATGCCGCTTTCCGTGACCCCCGAAAGGTCCAGCTGCTGGATGGTGACCCGGCTGGAAAAGAAGCCCTTGACCACCATGCCGCCGGGCAGGGGTTCGGGGGCATTCTCCTGTGCCGGGGGCGGGACGTCATCATCGTCGTCGTCCTCGTCCGGCTGGGGCGTGGGGGTGGAGGTGTAGTCGTAGCCCATCCCCTCCATCACGGTGCCGTCCGCGTTCAGACGGGTCAGCCGTCCTCCCGTTACCTTGTGGTCGGCGTCAGAAAGGGACTCCGTGGGCACTTCGCCGTACGTTCCGCCGATGGCCGGGGCCTTGGCGTCCGTCATCATCTGACTCCCCGCCTTGGCCGTCACCTCGGCGTCGCCGCAGATGTAGAGTTTTCCCGGGTTCGGGTCGTCGGTGTCGTCCGACGCGCGGCCTGCGCCGTCGCCGATGCCTGCCGCGTTGCTCCCGCCCACGGCCTCTATCGTGCCGCCCCGGATGGTGATGTTGCTGCCGGTGCTCTCCTTTCCGCCGCCGATGCCTGCACCGCCGCCGTCGCCGCCCTCGGCGG
>OIHW01000253.1_pt1 | contig 18194 bp, 15 predicted proteins | sample 1582531 | NCBI WGS metagenome assembly OIHW01 (sample SAMN02675048, study PRJEB24791) | human gut metagenome, SKBSTL034 | isolation source: stool | host: Homo sapiens | place: USA
TTTGTTGTCAGCAGCCCCCGTTTCGTGGTCTGCGTGTAGTTCCTTGTAAACTGACTGGAGTAGTACCCTGTAAGTGCAGTCGCAAAATCCCCAAAAATCTGTTAAACTGAAAGAACAGAGATGGAGGGAATCGCAATGAAGCATTACAGCAAAGAATTCAAGGAAGAAGCGCTGAAGCTGTCAGACGAGATTGGCGTGAAGAAGGCTGCACAGCAGCTCGGTGTTGCGTACTACACGCTGGCGGATTGGCGCAGCATACGCCGAAATACACCGCCCGCGAAGACACCGAGCGCAGAGGAGCAGACGATCCGCATCCGTGAGCTTGAGCGAGAAAATGCCGAGCTGCGAACTGCAAACGACATTCTCAAGGATGCACTCGGTTTTTTCGCAAAAGACCGCAAGAAATAAAAGCGTGTGAACGACACCTGTTCATAGTCGAACGCAAGGGCATCTACACGGCAAAGGATATGTGCCGTGTTCTGCACCTGAGCGAGTCCGGTTATTACCGGTGGCTTCGAAACAGGGGCAGGCACAGCAGCCGTCAGCTTCTTGCGGGAAAGGTCAAAAAGATCCTCGAAGAGCATCCGGATAACCGCAATTACGGCGTGAATCGCGTCTGCCTTGCGCTTGAGCAGGACGGCGTCGACGTCAGCCGGAGAACGGTGTATCGCGTGATGAAAGAGAATGGCTGGCTCCATAAAAGATGCATTCCGCATGGAATCACGAAGACCACGACAGAAGCACAGGAGCAGGAAAACATTCTGAAACGGGACTTCAGTGCCCAGCGCCCTTCGGAGAAGTTTCTCACAGATATTACCGAGGTACAGTGTGCGGACGGCAAGCTGTATGTTTCACCGATCATGGACTGCTTCAGCGGCGAGATCGTCGCGCTCGAGATGCGGGACAATATGAAGAAGGAGCTGTGCATTGATACGGTACGGCAGTTGGAGCGGCTCTATCCGAGTCTGAGCGGAGCGGTGTTCCACTCGGATCGCGGCAGTCAATACACCAGCTTAGCTTTTCGTTCCGAGCTGTCTCGCTGCGGCATGATACAAAGCCTCAGCGGCACCGGACATTGCTTCGACAACGCACGGATGGAGAGCTTTTTTGCCACGCTCAAGAAAGAGAAGATCTACCAGATCGCGGCGTACAAGCTGCCGAGAGAACAGGTCAAAACGATCATTTTCCGCTATGTTTTTACCTACTACAACCGCGTTAGGATCTATACGCGCAACCCGCTGGGACTGCCGCCTGCGAAGTACCGGGAGTGGGCGCAGGCGCAAACGGCAGCCTGATCCGATGCCGCCGCAGTTTTCCTGCGTTCCGCTACGCTCCACTTCGGAAAACTGCGCTGTATTACCGTGCTTTTCAGATTTTGGGTATTTCCCGACTGCACATTTCTTGACATTTCCAGACCTAAAACAAACCCTAAAACAAAAGGGCGAATGGTCATCTTATTTTTTATACACATTGAGGCTTAAAGTAACTGTGATATTGGTGATTGGAAAAGAGTGTTCATTTGCAATTCTAAGGGGTGCCCACGGTATTTGCCGCGAAAACCTGTGGAAAGTGATAGGGGTGAAATTTTCAACGACTGGCAAAGGCATTTTAAGGGAAAATAGTCAATAACCAAGGCACCGCTTCTGCAAGAATTTTGAGCAAAAAAGGCTTGCAATTCAAGAAAATCTCGTGTACGATGCCATCCCAATTTTGAAAGCGGAGGTATGGTTTATGTGCAAAGAGAAGGAAATCACTGTGCTCAAGGTCAGTCCTCATAAGAAACCGGAAGTAGTCACCGTGAAAAATGAGTTGTCGGCTCTGCAAGAAGCCGTGAGCAGCGGAGTGAAGGACTAGCATCACCTGATCCAGTTGGTCGGCGCGGAAGAAGGCGTAGACCTGCTCCTGAACGATGAGGGTGAGCTCATTGGCTTTGAGCCTAATCGTCGGTTCGGACAGGACGTGCTGGTTGGCGATTTCTATGTCGTAGGGACTGACGGCGAGAACTTGGCGTCACTACCGCAAGACAAGATGGAGAAGTACGCGGCTCTATCTCGCGCTGGTCAAATGCGCGGTGCGAGACAGCGGGCGCAACTGCCTCTATTTTTGCCCGGACGCGTATCTCGACGAGGCGCAGAAGCGCGGCATCGCCGACAAGACTGAGGAGCTGCGCAAGGGCAAGCGCTTTATGACGTTCTTCTGCCTTGTGATCTTCGTCGTGCTGATCGCGGTCATCGCCGGATGGAACGGCGTGAAGGACTTTAAGACCGCGAGTTTTGAAACCCACCTCTTCCTTATGGTCGTGAACTGGTTTGACGGCTTTGTCATCGACCTGCTGTGGGTCGGCCACAGCAAGATCTGGCGTATAGGGCATGGAGGGCGTCCCCTATGTGAAGCCGTGGCGGACGGTCTACACCAAGCGCAGTGCGGCCACAGCGCTGTACCTTCTTGTCGCGGCCGCGGTCGGCGGGATCGTTGTGCTGATCGGCAAAATTTGACAGCGGAAGAAAAAAGGTTCCCAAGCCATTGGCTTGGGAACCTTTTTCGCATCGCCGCGCGATGCAGAGGATCAAAGGAGAGGTTCATAAAGAAGTTTGGAAGAGATCGTTTCAGATACGGCTGCGGATCTCCGCACCCATGGCCTTGCAGCCGACGAGTTGGCAGTTTTCCTGCATGATGTCGCCGCAGCGGAAGCCCGATCGCAGCGTTTTATCCACCGCGCGCTCGATGGCGTCGGCCTCGGCGGCCATGTCGAAGCTGTAGCGCAGCATCATTGCGGCGGCCAGGATCGTGCCGATGGGGTTCGCCTTGTCCTGTCCCGCAATGTCCGGCGCGGAGCCGTGGATGGGCTCGTAGAGTCCGTTCGTGCCGTCGCCCATGCTGGAGGACGGGATCATGCCGATCGAGCCCGTGATCTGGCTCGCCTCGTCGGAGAGAATGTCGCCAAAGAGATTTTCGGTCACGATGACGTCGAACTGGCTCGGGTCACGCACGAGCTGCATCGCCGCGTTGTCGACATACATGTGGCGAAGCTCGACGTCGGGATAGTCTTTTGCGACCTCCGTGACCGTCTTGCGCCAGAGACGCGAGGTGTCGAGCACGTTGGCCTTGTCGATGGAGGTGACGCGCTTGCGGCGCTTGCGCGCAGTCTCGAACGCGACGCGCGCGACACGCTTGATCTCGTGCTCAGAGTAGGCCATGATGTCGGTGGCCTTCTGTTCGCCGTTCGCCTCTTCCGTGCGGTGCTCGCCGAAGTACACGCCGCCGATGAGCTCGCGCACGACGACGAAGTCGATGCCGCCTTCCGCGATGTCAGCGCGCAGCGGGCAGGCGGCGGAGAGCTCGGAGAACATCTTCGCAGGGCGCACATTTGTATAGAGCCCCATGCCCTCGCGCAGCTTGAGAAGGCCGCGCTCGGGACGGTTGACGGCGGGCTGATTGTCCCTCTTCGGGCCGCCGACCGCACCGAGCAGCACGCTGTCCGCGTTGCGGCAGGTCTGAAGGCTCGAATCCGGCAGCGGCACGCCGAATTTATCGATGGCGTTGCCGCCCATCGGCGCGTCGACGTAGGTGAAGGTGTGGCCAAACTTCGCGGCCACGGCGTCTAAAATGCCCATGGCCTCGGTGACGATCTCGGGGCCGATGCCGTCGCCCTTGATGATGGCAATGGTCTTGTTCATTTCGCCGCCTCCTTTGCCTTGAGCGAGGCCATCAGGCCGCCGCGCGCGATCATGTCCTTGATAAACGGCGGGAAGGGCTCGGCCTGATACGTCGTGCCCTTTGTCACGTCTGTGATGACGCCGGTGTCGAAGTTCACGCTGACGGTGTCCCCTGCACCGATGGCGTCCACAGCCTCGGGGCACTCCATGATGGGCAGGCCGATGTTGATGCTGTTGCGGTAGAAGATGCGGGCAAAGCTCTTGGCGATGACGACTGAGATGCCTGCGGTCTTGATGGCCAGCGGCGCGTGCTCACGGGAGGAGCCGCAGCCGAAGTTCCAGCCGCCCACCATGATGTCGCCCTCCTTCACCTTGTTGATGAAGTCCTTGTCGATGTCCTCCATGCAGTGTGCGGCCAGCTCCTTGGCGTTCTGGGTGTTCAGGTAGCGGGCCGGGATGATGACATCGGTGTCCACGTTGTCCGGGTATTTAAAAACAGAACCGTTTGCGTTGTTCATGGGTGACTCTCCTTTTCTCAGACCGTGCGGGGGTCGGTGATATAGCCGGTCAGTGCGCTGGCGGCGGCGGTAGCGGGCGATGCCAGATACACCTCGCTCTTGACATGGCCCATACGGCCCACGAAGTTGCGGTTGGTGGTGGAGACACAGCGCTCGCCCTCGGCGAGGATGCCCATGTAGCCGCCGAGGCAGGGGCCGCAGGTGGGGGTGGAGACGATGCAGCCCGCGTCGATGAAGGCCGTCGTCCAGCCGCGCAGGATGCATTCCTTATACACGGCCATGGTGGCGGGGATGATGATGCCGCGCACGCCCTTTGCGATGTGCTTGCCCTTCAGGATGTTGTAAGCGGCCTCCATATCCTCGAGGCGGCCATTGGTGCAGCTGCCGATGACCACCTGATCGATCTTGATGTCCTTTCCCTCGCTGGCGGGGTGGGTGTTCTCGGGCAGATGAGGGTAGCTGACAGTAGGTTCGAGGGCCGACAGATCGATCTCAATGACCTTCTCGTACTCGGCGTCCGGGTCGGCCTCGTAGAACACCGGCTCCCGCTGGCTGCGGCCCTTGAGGTAGGCCTTGGTCACGTCGTCCACCGGGAAGATGCCATTCTTTGCGCCCGCCTCGATGGCCATGTTGCAGATGCTCAGGCGGTCATCCATCGACAGCGAAGCGACGCCCGGGCCGGTGAACTCCATCGATTTATACAGCGCACCGTCCACGCCGATCATGCCGATGATGTGGAGGATGAGGTCCTTGCCGGACACCCGCGGGGGCAGCGTTCCGGTCAGGACGAACCGGATGGCAGCCGGCACCTTGAACCATGCCATGCCGGTGGCCATGCCGGCGGCCATATCGGTGGAGCCGACACCGGTGGAGAAAGCGCCCAGCGCACCGTAGGTGCAGGTATGGCTGTCTGCGCCAATGACGCAGTCGCCCGCCGTCACGATGCCTTTTTCGGGCAGCAGCGCGTGCTCAATGCCCATCTGGCCCACATCATAGAAGTTGAGGATGTCGTACTTGTTGGCAAACTCGCGGCACTGCTTGGACTGGGTCGCGCTCTTGATGTCCTTGTTGGGCACAAAGTGGTCGAGAACGATGGCGATGTGCTCTTTGTCGAACACGCCGTCAAAGCCTGCCTTCTCGAACTCGTTGATGGCCACCGGTGTGGTGATGTCGTTGCCCAGCACGATGTCGAGCTTGGCGTTGATGAGCTGGCCCGCCTTGACCTCGGCGAGGCCCGCGTGTGCGGCCAGAATTTTCTGCGTCTGGGTCATTCCCATGATGGTACTCTCCTTTTTATCCTTCAGGCGGCTTGCCCTCTCCGTCATTGCTTCGCAATGCCACTCCCGAGTTGCGGCACCCAGCATCCGCTTCGTGCTTTAAAAAGCACTTGCGTCTTGCTGGCCGCAGCCCCAACAGCTCTTCCCTGTTTCCGCCACTGGCGGCAGTCAGAGCCGTTGCTCCCAAAGGGAGAGGCTTTTGGCTCCCCCTTTGGGGGAGCTGACGCCGGAGGCGGCTGAGAGGGCAAGGATGCTGCCCCTTATTTACTCTCGTTACTTATTATTGAGGGCACTCACCAGCGCGTGCACACCGGCGACGATGATGTCGGTGTCGGTGCCCGCACCCCATGTGACGGTGCCGTCGCCCCACTCGAGGCCCACATAGGAGGCTGCGCGGGAGGTAGAGCCTTCGTCAAGGCTGTGCTCCGAATACGTTTCCAGATGGAACTCCATACCGGTGGCGCTCTGGATGGCGTTGGCCACGGCATCCAGACGACCATTGCCCACCGAGGTGATGACCTTGCGCTGGCCGTTCATGTCCAGCGTGACGGTGGCGGTGATGCCGTTGACCTGCGCGAAATGGGCCTCGACGACGGACAGGGGCTTGGTCTTGTTGAGGAAGACCTCCTCAAAGATGTGGAGCACCTCGCCTGCGCTCAGCTCCTTGTGGCTGTGGTCGGACACGCTCTTGACCTTATAGCCCAGCGCCTCCCGCATCTTGGCGGGCAGGTTGTAGCCGTAGTTCTGCTCCAGCACGAAGCCAATGCCGCCCTTGCCGCTCTGGCTGTTGATGCGGATGACGTCGGCGTCGTAGGTGCGGCCGATGTCGTGGGGGTCCACCGGGATGTAGGGGCAGGTCCAGCGGTGGTCGCCCTTCTCCTTGCGGTAGGCCATTCCCTTTGCGATGGCGTCCTGATGACTGCCCGAAAAGGCGGCAAAGACCAGCTGACCGGCGTAGGGGGTGCGCTCATAAATGTGCATCCGGGTGACACGCTCGTAGGTGGCGCAGATGGCAGGCATATCGGAGAAGTCCAGCTTCGGGTCTACGCCGTGGCTGTACAGATTCATAGCGAGGGTCACAGCGTCCACATTGCCGGTCCGCTCGCCGTTGCCGAAGAGGCAGCACTCCACCCGCTGTGCGCCTGCCAGAACCGCCAGCTCCGCGCAGGCCACGCCGGTGCCGCGGTCGTTGTGGGGGTGGGTGGAGATGATGACGCTGTCGCGGTACTTCAGGTGCTTGTCGCAGTACTCGATCTGGTTGGCGTAGACATGGGGCATACTCATCTCCACCGTGACCGGCAGGTTGATGATCATGGGGCGGTCAGGGGTGGGCTGCATGATGTCCAGCACCGCGTTGCAGACCTCCACGGCGTAGTCCACCTCGGTGCCCGTGAAGCTCTCGGGGCTGTACTCGAAGAGGAAATTGCCCTCGTACTCCTCGCTCAGCTGCTTGACCAGCTTTGCGCCGTCCACGGCAATCTGTTTGATCTCCTCCTTGGACTTATGGAACACCTGCTCACGCTGGGCAACGGAAGTAGAGTTGTAGAAGTGGATGACGGCCCGGGGCGCCCCCTTGACCGCCTCGAAGGTGCGGCGGATGATGTGGTCACGGCACTGGGTCAGCACCTGCACGGTGACGTCCTCGGGGATCATGTTTTTCTCGATAAGGGTGCGGAGGAACTCGTACTCCGTCTCGCTGGCGGCGGGGAAGCCCACCTCGATCTCCTTGAAGCCGATCTTCACCAGCATCTGGAAAAATTCCAGCTTTTCCTCAAGGCTCATGGGGACGATCAGGGCCTGATTGCCGTCCCGCAGGTCCACGCTGCACCATGCGGGAGCTTTCTCGATGTGGTCCTTCTTGACCCAGCTGTCATAACCGGCGGGCACGGGGTAATATCCCGGTGCGTATTTGGTAGCGTCCATCATTTTGTTTTCCTCCAGCTTCCTTATTGACTTACGTTTCCCACAAACGAAAAGGCTCCCGTCTCTCAAAGGACGAAATCCCCTGAGAGACGAGAGCCTGTAATTTCTGTTACAGGGCACCCGTGGTACCACTCTCTTTGCTGTGCTCAACACACAGCCGCTCTGCACGATCGGCTTTTTGGGGCGAATCGCTGCCCGGATAACGGTGGGCTTCCGTCAGGGCCTACTGTCTGCTTCAGCCCTGCCGCTCAGGGGCCAGTAACCGAAACCCTCTGCACCGCCTTGCACCACCCGGCGGCTCTCTGCACGCAGAAGAAGATCGTTTTTTCCCCGTCAACGCATTTGCACTTTGTTCAAAGTGACCTCATTTTAGCAAAACCTGCCGCCCCTGTCAAGAAGTTTGCCTCATGACGAAGCTGAAACGATTTCATGTGAGCAGCGGTGAAATTTTCCAAAATTTGCGTTTCTCCCCGCTCAGGTCTCCACGCCCTCGAACTGGCTGTTGTAGAGCTTGGCGTAGAAGCCGCCCTGTGCCAGCAGCGTGTCGTGGTCGCCCTGCTCCACGATGTGGCCGTCCTTCATCACGAGGATGACGTCGGCCTCCCGGATGGTGGACAGGCGGTGTGCCACGATGAAGCTGGTGCGGCCCTGCATCATCCGGGCAAAGGCCGCCTGAATCCGCACCTCGGTGCGGGTATCGATGGAGGAGGTGGCCTCGTCGAGGATCAGCATCGGGGGCAGGCAGAGCATCACGCGGGCGATGCAGAGCAGCTGCTTCTGGCCCTGACTGATGTTGCCGCCGTCCTCGGCGATGACGGTGTCATAGCCCTCGGGCAGGCGGCGGATAAAGCTGTCGGCGTGGGCGGCCTTGGCTGCGGCCACCACCTCGTCGAGGGTAGCGTCCGGCCTGCCGTAGGCGATGTTCTCCCGTACCGTACCGGCCCGCAGCCAGGTGTCCTGCAGCACCATGCCGTAGCTGCCCCGCAGGGAGGCGCGGGTCACATCCCGGATGTCGGTGCCGGAAACTTTGATGGCACCGCCGTTGACGTCATAGAACCGCATGAGCAGGTTGATGAGGGTGGTCTTGCCGCAGCCGGTGGGGCCGACGATGGCGATGCGCTGGCCGGGCCTGACGTCCAGAGACAGCCCCTCGATGAGCGGGCGGTCGGGCAGGTAGCGGAAGGAGACGTCCTCGATCTGGACGTGGCCATCCGGCTCGAGGCGGACAGCGTTTTCCGCCTCGGGGCACTGGTCCTCGGCGTCCAGCAGCTCAAACACCCGGGCCGCGCAGGCCAGAGCGTTCTGCAGCTCGGTCACGACGCCGGAGATCTCGTTGAAGGGCTTGGTGTACTGGTTGGCGTAGCTCAGGAAGATGCTCAGCTGGCCGATGGAGATGCCGCCGCCCACCGCGTAGAGCGCACCCACAAGGCCGACGCCCGCGTAGACGATGTTGTTGACGAAGCGGGTGGCGGGGTTGGTCAGGCTGGAGAAGAAGATGGCCTTCAGGCTCACGTCCTGCAAGCGGCCATTCACCTCATCGAAGGCCGCAAGGCTCTGGGCCTCATGGCCGAAGGCCTGCACGACCTTCTGGCCCTCGATCATCTCGTTGACGAGGGCGGTCTGCTCGCCGCGGACGGTGCTCTGGCTCTGGAAGTAGCCATAGCTGCGCTTGGCGAGGAAGCTGGCCACCACGAGGCTCAGGGGGGTGATGCAGACCACCACCAGCGTGATGGGCACGTTCTGCCGCAACATGAACAGCAGGGTGCCGAGGATGGTCAGCACGCCCGAGAACAGCTGGGTGAAGCCCATCAGCAGGCCGTCGGCGAAGGTGTCCACGTCGGCCACCATCCGGCTCACGATGTCGCCGGAGGGGTGGCTGTCGAGGTAGGAGAGGGGCAGGGTCTGGATCTTCCGCATGGCGGCGTTCCGCAGGTCGCGGCTGACCGCGAAGGTGATGCGGTTGTTGCAGACGCTCAGCAGCCACTGCGCAAAGGCGGCGGTCACGGCCACAGCCACGATCTCATACACGATGCGCAGCACGCCCGCGAAGTCCACGTTCCCCTTGCCCAGCATCATATCGATGGCGTCGCCGCAGAGGATGGGGATATACAGCTGGGCCGCGACGCTCACCGCCGCCACGATGAGGCTGCACCCCACAAAAAATCCGTAGGGCCTGATCTTCTGGAGCACCCGGGTCATGGTGGCCTTCTGCTGCTCAGGGGTCAGCCTGCTTTTTGCTTTTGCACTCATTTCTGCGCATCCCCTTTCTTGAACTGGCTCTCGTAAATTTCACGATAGACCGGGCAGCTGTCCAGCAGTTCGGCGTGACGGCCAAGGCCCACCATATGGCCGTCGTCCAGCACGATGATCTGGTCTGCGTGCTGCAGACTGGCGGCACGCTGGCTGACGATGAAGACAGTCAGAGCGCCCGGCAGCGCGGCCAGCGCCTTGCGCAGGGCCGCATCGGTGGCGTAGTCCAGTGCACTGGCGCTGTCGTCGAGGATGAGGATGTCGGGCCTGCCCACGAGGGCGCGGGCGATGGTCAGACGCTGCTTCTGGCCGCCGGAGAGGTTTCGTCCCCCCTGCTCCACCGGCTCATCAAGGCCGAGGGGCTTGGACCGGACGAACTCCGCAGCCTGCGCCGTCTCCAGTGCGGCCCAGAGGTCAGCATCGGAGGCGTTCTGGTTGCCCCAGAGCAGGTTCGAGCGGATGGTGCCGCCGAAGAGCTGGGCCTTCTGCATGACCACGGCCACCCTGCCCCGCAGGTCGGCCCGGGGGTACTGCCGGACGGGGCGGCCCATGATCTCCACGCTGCCCTCGGTGGCGTCGTAGAAGCGGGGAATGAGGCTGATGAGGCTGGATTTGCCGCTGCCGGTGCCGCCGATGACGCCGATGGTCTGGCCGCGCTTGGCCGTGAAGCTGATGTCGGAGAGGCTGGGTGCGCCTGCGCCCTGATAGGTCAGGCCCACATGGTCGAAGCGGACGGCGTCGCCGGCCTTTTCCGCCGGGACTTCACCGGCAGGCTCCCGCGGGAACTCCATGCCCGGCTCGGTGTCCAGCACGGCCTGCACACGGCCTGCACAGGCCAACGCCTTGCTCACCTGCACGATGAGGTTGGCCAGCTTGACCAGCTCGATCAAGATCTGGTTCATATAATTGACCAGCGCGATGACGTCGCCGGAGGCCATGCCCCCGATGTTGATCTCGATGCTGCCCACATACAGCAGCGCCACGATGGCAAGGTTGATGATGACATAGGTCAGCGGGTTCATCAGGGCGGAGATGTGGCCGACGTGGAGCTGCATCTTCGTCAGCAGCTCGTTGGCGTCCTCGAAGCGGTCCACCTCGGTCTTCTCCTTGTTGAAGGCGCGGACGACGCGGACGCCGGTGAGGTTCTCGCGGGTCAGGCCCAGCACGCGGTCGAGCCGCGCCTGCACCGCCTTATACAGGGGTCGGGTGATGACCATGACGCCGAAGACCACGACGCTCAGCAGCGGGATGGCCACCACGAAGATGAGGGCGGCGCGGAAATTGACCGTAAAGGCCATGACCATCGCGCCGAACACCACGAAGGGACTGCGCAGGAACAGCCGGAGGAAGAGGTTCAGGCCGCTCTGCACCTGATTGATGTCGCTGGTCATCCGGGTGATGAGGGTGCTGGTGCCCATGGTGTCCATCTCGGTGAAGCTCAGGCGCTGGATGTGCTCAAACAGCGCGTGGCGCAGACCGGTGGAGTAACCCACTGCGGCCTTGGCCGAGAAATACTGGGCGGTCAGGCTACAGACAAGGCCCACGAAGGCCAGCAGGAGCAGGATGCCGCACCGCACGAGGATGTAGCGGAAGTCGTGGGCCGCGATGCCCACGTTGACGATGTCGGCCATCACAAGCGGCACGAACAGGTCAAAGGTGGCTTCCAGCATCTTGAAAAGCGGCGCAAGCACGCTCTCGCGCTTATAGCCGCTGAGGTAGCGAAGCATTTTATTCAAGGCTCGATTCTCCCTTTCTTTGATGTATTTCAGTCAAAACAGTTTTTATTATAGCGCATTCCAAACCAGAATGCCATGTTTCCGATTGAGAAAAACGGAAAATCCTGCTATACTGGAAAGGAATCTCAAACGAAAGAATGGTGGATGCTATGGCAAAGGATGGAGCAGCACGGCTGCGGCTGCGCCCGGTGGGCGCGGCAGACCGCAAAAAGCTGCCGGAGTATGGGCCGCTGGGCACAGGCTGCCCCGCCGTGGAGCGGGCAGTGGCTGCGCTTTATAAGGGCCAGAACGAGGAGAGCTTCTGGGCGCTGATGAACGCCATCAACTATGCCCTCGAGCTGGACACCCGGGTGCTGGTGCCGCTGGAAGCCTCGTCCGACCAGCCGGACGGCGCGGCCCCGTGGGCCGAGCACCCCGTCCCGGCGGAGAAGGCCAAGGACCTGCCGTTCTGGACCCTGCACACCCAGAAGGGCCGGTGCTATCTGCCCCTCTTCACCTCGGTGCGGGCGGCGGAGGCCGACAAGGGCACCGCCAGCCGCCCTATGGCCGAAATGCTTCTGTCTGCCGCCATGCAGTCGGCGCTGGACTCCGACCACATCGACGGTGTGGTCATCGACCCGTGGACAAGCTCGGCCACGCTGGACTGTTCGCTCCTCAACGGCCTGCTCCATGCCGGCCACGACACCAGCGAGCCGGGCGAAGAGGAGCTGCGGGCCGGGAACCGGGCCATGGCCGAGGGCCGCTGGGACGACGCGATGCACTTCTATCAGCTCTCCGCCGAGGAGGGCTGCGCCGAGGGTCTCGCCATGATGGGCGAGCTGCTCTACGAGGGCAAAGGCTGCCGCAAAAGCCCCGCGCAGGCCCGGAAGTTCTGGAAAAAAGCCGCCGATGCCGGAGACGTAGCCGCATGGGTGGCGCTGGGCGACGACGCCATGGTACAGGGCAAGGGCGTGGGCGCAGCCCTGCGGGCCTACCGCAAGGCCCAGAAGCTCTGCGCCTCCACCCCCGACATCGCCTATATGCCGCAGGTCTGCCTCCGGGTGGCCCAGTATGAGACGCAGTATATCTCCCGCAAGCAGGCGCTGGCCCAGCTGGCCGAGGCAAAACAGGGCTTCCTCATCCGCCAAAAGGAGGGCGACGAGACGGCCCGGAGCTGGCTGGATGAGACAGAGCGCGTCATCCGCCAGCTGCTCGAGAACGAGTCGGGCTGAAACACAAAATCTTTACAAATGCTCCAAGGAATCGTCATACGGAACCGATATGATACCTATGAGAAAATATGCGCGTCGCAAAAACAGAGAGGACGACCAGAATGAGCAAAGTGATCGGTATTGACCTTGGCACCACCAACAGCTGCGTAGCCGTGGTGGAGGGCGGCAAGCCCGTCGTTATCACCAACGCAGAGGGCGAACGCACCACCCCCAGTGTGGTGGCGTTTACCAAGGACGGCGAGCGGCTGGTGGGCGGCGCGGCCAAGCGCCAGCTCGCCGCCAACTCCGGACGGACGGTGTCCAGCATCAAGCGGCATATGGGCAGCGACTACCGCGTCCACATCGACGGCAAGGACCTGACCCCGCAGGAGATCAGCGCCATGATCCTGACCAAGATCCGCCGCGACGCCGAAAGCTATCTGGGCGAGCCGGTGACGGAGGCCGTCATCACTGTCCCGGCCTACTTCGACGACAGCCAGCGCAAGGCCACGCAGGACGCGGGCCGCATCGCGGGCCTGAACGTCCTGCGCATCATCAACGAGCCGACCGCCGCTTCTCTGGCCTACGGCATCGATAAGGAAGATGACCAGAAGATCATGGTCTACGATCTGGGCGGCGGCACCTTCGATGTCTCCATCATCGAGATCGAGGATGGCACCTTCACGGTGCTGGCCACCGGCGGCGATACCCGTCTGGGCGGTGACGACTTCGACCAGCGCATCGTGGAGTATGCGGTGGCCGAGTTCAAGAAATCTGACCGCATCGACCTCTCCCGCGACCCCGCCGCCATGGGCCGCCTGAAGGAAGAGGCTGAAAAGGTCAAGAAGGAGCTGTCCAGCGCCCTCTCGGCCCAGCTCAATCTCCCCTTCATCGCGGTGGGCAAGGACGGCCCCCACCACCTCGACCTGACCCTCTCCCGCCCCCAGTTCGAAATGATGACCGGCGACCTGCTGGCCCGGACCGTGGCCCCTGTGCAGAACGCACTGCGGGACGCCGGCATCTCGGCCTCCCAGCTGGGCAAGGTGCTTCTGGTGGGCGGCAGCACCCGGATGCCTGCCGTTGAGCGTCAGGTAAAAGAGCTGCTGGGCTGTGAGCCGAGCCACAGCCTCAACCCCGATGAGTGCGTGGCGATGGGTGCCGCCGTACAGGGCGGCCTGCTGCAGGGCGGCGGCAAGCTGGCCGGTGCCACCGGTACAGCGGCGCAGGGCCTCGTGCTGATGGATGTCACCCCTCTGACCCTCTCCATCGAGACGCTGGGCGGCGTCGCCACCCCCCTCATCACCCGCAACAGCATGATCCCCACCCGCAAGAGCCAGCTCTTCACCACGGCCCGCCCCATGCAGACCAGCGTGGAGATCAACGTCCTGCAGGGCGAGCGGCATTTTGCCCGGGACAACAAGAGCCTCGGCAAGTTCAAGCTGAACGGCATCCGGGCCAGCTTCTCGTCCAAGCCTCAGATCGAAGTCACCTTTGACATCGACGTCAACGGCGTGGTCAAGGTGTCGGCCAAGGATCTCGGCACGGGCCGGGAGCAGAACATCACCATCACCGGCAGCACCAACCTCTCGGAGAATGAGATCCAGCGCGCCATGGCGGACGCCGCCGCCTACGAGGCCGAGGACAGCCGCCGCAAGGAGCGTCTCGACCTCCACAATCAGGCCGAGGTGCTGGCCTACAAGGTGGACGAGGCTCTTTCCAAATGCAAAAAGGAGCTGGATAAGGACGAGAAGAACCGCATCAAAACGGACCTTGCCAACCTCCGCCGCTGCCTGCGGAAGGATAAGCCCGAGAAGATGAACGAGACGGAGGAAGCGAACCTCCGTCAGGCCAAGAGCCAGCTGGAGGCCAGTGCAAACCATCTGATGCTCCTCTATGCCTCGGAGCAGGGCGGGAGCGGCCCGGACGATACCATCTGAACACACAAGAAGGCCCGCTGCAATGAATGCAGCGGGCCTTCTTGCTGTTCGTATCAGTGGAAAAGAGGAGAGAAAACGGTTCGTTTGCGGCTCAGCGGCCGACGATGAGGTCGCGGCGGCTGCGGAAGCCCACGGTGAGGCGGGCGCTGCTGCCGAGGTGGCGCAGGGTCACTTTGGTGCCGGACTTCTGGCCCTCGCACAGGAGGGTCAGGTTCAGGGTGGTGGAGGTCTTGCCGGTCTTGAACACCAGCGTGCTCACACCCTGATCCAGCAGGGCCTGCATATCGAGGATGGTGGCCCGGAAGGTGGCGTTGTCATCCGGAGCGTCCAGCGTCAGCACCTGGCCCTCCTGACGGGCGGTATAAAGCACCTGCTTGCCCAGCAGACCCTTGACGGTATAGCGGGCCTCGTGCTTTTCCTCCGCTGCGTCGGAGATCATCATGACGTTGCCCTGAATGGGATTCTCCACCGGGGAGGCGTAGCCGCCGTAGTTGGGGTCTACCTCCCCCACCGGAACGTCAGAGTGGAGGGCGATGTCGCCCTGCGTCATGACGCTCTCGGCCTGCGGGGGCAGATAGCCCGCGACGACCGTGTCATCGGCAGCGAAAGCGCCCACGCTCATTGCAGCGGTCATGGTCAGCAGAGCGGCCGCAGCAGCGGCACGGCGTGCAGTGTTCTTGTTCAGTCTCATATGTCGTATCCTCCTGTAGGGGGATGACCTCTCCGTCAGCGCTGACGGAGGGGTCTTCCCAAATTACTATCTTATTTGCGACACGGCGCATCAGAAAACCGCCGTATCTGTAATGAATACGGATACGGCGGTCGGATTATTGCAACGCTTTCCTTTTATTTTTCATCTGAGGCTTTTTCTTCGAGGATGGCCATAAATTCGTCGCCGGTGATGGTCTCCTTCTCGTAGAGGTACTTTGCCAGCTCGTCGAGCTTGGCCCGGTTGTCGGTCAGGATCCGGATGGCCTTTTCGTGCTGGGCCTTCACCAGCTCCACGACCCGCTGGTCGATCTCCCGCTGGGTCTGGGCCGAGCAGGCCAGCGAGGTGTCGCCGCCCAGATACTGGTTATTCACCGTCTCAAGGGCCACCATGTCGAACTCCTTGCTCATGCCGTAGCGGGTGAGCATGGCGCGGGCCAGCTTGGTGGCCTGCTCGATGTCGTTGGATGCGCCGGTCGTGACCGACTGGAAGGCCACCTCCTCGGCGGCACGACCGCCGGTAAGGGTGGCGATCTTATTTTCCAGCTCTTCCTTGGTCATGAGGTAGTGGTTGCCCTCTTCGACCTGCATGGTATAACCCAGCGCACCCGAGGTGCGGGGGATGATGGTGATCTTCTGGACGGGAGCGGAGTGGCTCTGGAGCGCCGCCACCAGCGCATGGCCGACCTCATGGTAGGCCACGATGCACTTTTCCTTGTCGGTGAGGATGGAGTTCTTCTTCTGGTAGCCTGCGATGACCACCTCGATGCTCTCCTCAAGGTCAGCCTGCGTCACGCTCTTGCGGCCCGAGCGGACAGCCCGCAGAGCGGCTTCGTTGACGATGTTGGCCAGCTCTGCGCCGGAAGCGCCGGAGGCCATCCGGGCCACGGTGTTGAAGTCGATGCCGGGGGCAAGCGCCACCTTCTTGGCATGGACCTTCAGGATCTCCTCGCGGCCCTTGAGGTCGGGCAGCTCGACCGGCACACGGCGGTCGAAGCGGCCGGGACGGGTCAGGGCGGGGTCGAGGGAGTCCGGGCGGTTGGTGGCCGCGAGGATGATGACGCCAGTGTTGCCCTCAAAGCCGTCCATCTCGGTGAGCAGCTGGTTCAGGGTCTGCTCCCGCTCATCGTTGCCGCCCAGCTGGCCGCTGTTGCGCTTCTGGCCAATGGCGTCGATCTCATCGATAAAGACGATGCAGGGTGCTTTTTCCTTCGCCTGCTTGAACAGGTCGCGCACCTTGGAGGCACCCATGCCCACGAACATCTCCACGAACTCCGAGCCGGAGATCGAGAAGAATGGCACGTTGGACTCACCGGCCACGGCTTTTGCCAGCATGGTCTTGCCGGTGCCCGGAGGGCCGACGAGGAGGATGCCCTTGGGCATGGAAGCGCCGATCTCCTCGTATTTCTTAGGGTCGTGCAGATAATCAACGATCTCCTGCAGATTCTCTTTGGCCTCGTCCTCGCCGGCCACATCCGCGAAGCGGATGCCGTGGGTGGACTGGACATAGACCTTGGCGTTGGACTTGCCCACGCCGCCGAACATCATCGAGTTCGCGCCGCCGGCTTTCTCCATCAGCTTCCGGTTCATGACATTGCCCAGCCAGACGAAGAGGACGATGGGCAGCACGAAGCTCAGCAGAAAGCTCATCAGCGGCGAGGCCTGCTCGACGATCTCGCTGGAAAACTGCGCGCCCGCGTCGTAAAGGCGCTGAGTCAGGTCGGGGTCGTTCATGAGGCCCGTCTTGTAGACCTGCGTTTCGTCTTTATCGGTAAAAAGGATCTGGTTGGACTCCACATCCACCCGGCCGATGTCCTTCTCCTCGGTCATGGACATGAAGGTGCCATAGTCCACTTCCTTGATCTGCCGTTCGTTCATCCACGGCACGAGCACGAAGTTGAGCAGCATCAGCACCAGCAGCACCATCTTTACCATTCGTAATGGTATAAGAAGTGTTATCCGAAAAAGTTACGGTAAAACCACCAGTAGTTGGAGCCAAACTTGTAATCCATTTGCCTTCATTTACTTTTGCCTGTAAAGCACTCAGATCTCCTTTAAGAGTCGACAACTCTTTGTTGATGTTGTCAATGTCATCATCATAGTCTTTACAAGACACAAATGTTCCCGTTGACGAAACCATCAAGGCTCCGAACAGGATTGCACTTAAAAACTTTTTGTTCATAATAGAAAAACTTTAAATTTATAAATTTAAAAAACTAAAATTGATTATACATATTAATCTCATTATTAATATCTTAGTTCGTTTATTACCTGTAGTTCCCGTTTCCTCCTTTCCCGTGACTGATAAGACAAAGGTGACACACCCGCAACCTTACTGAAAGCTGAATAGAAAGCGCTTTTAGAAGCGAAACCGCAACTACGAGGCAAGTCATTCAATGCACAACGACCGAAACTAAGAAGCTCCTTGGCATATTCCACACGATAGCCGTTCACAAGCTCCTTCAAGTTACAGCCAAAGTATTTGTTTACTACATTACTCAGGTAGGTCTGGTTTGTTTCAAGCAAATCGCTCAGTTTTTTCAGCGAAAGCGAAGTGTCAAGGAATATCTGACGTATCTCAAGCTGGTACAATATAGCTTTATATATACGACAGTCCACTTTACGAATATTCGCTTCCTTGCCGACAAACTCCTCCTCCCAATGCCGCTGGGCGGCCTTGAAAAGCAAGTTCTTCTGCCGCTCGGAAACGGCACTACTTCGTTTACGTCTTAGAAATAGATATTCCATCTGCTCTATGTTAATTTCATTCATTCTCATCGCTTCAAAGACATACTTTATCATATAATAAAGGAACTTAAAAACGACATTTTCTATAGATCTCTTACCAAGAGATCTATAGAAAGTAACTAATGAACAATATATCAACATATTATATCCTATTTCAAATAGGATAAAGGAGTATAAAAATGGACTTGGAAGCTTATTTTTTATATAAATTCCTATTTTTTTTGCCAAAAATGTATTAGTTCTCAAAACTT